>Ga0137306_100102_pt1 | contig 135909 bp, 125 predicted proteins | sample Inofroosms_March_FD_97187 | JGI IMG/M metagenome (GOLD analysis project Ga0137306, IMG submission 97187) | Mouse cecal microbial communities from Vienna, Austria - N-Acetylneuraminic and N-Acetylglucosamine D2O microcosms_March | ecosystem: Host-associated > Mammals > Digestive system > Large... | reverse complement strand
AATGGCCGTTGCCGGCGCTATGATAGTGATCGGCTTTTTGCTGATGCTCGGCGGCAGCTCGACCGTGGAGGAGTTCAATCCTGATATTTTCAGCACGCGCCGCATAGTGGTCGGGCCGTGTATTGCCTTCCTTGGCTTTGTGGCTATGGCAGTGGCCATTATCATCGATCCGGCCAAGCTGGAAAAATTTAAAAAGAGCAAATAATACCTGCTTGCGTTCGCGGCTCCATAAAAATATCGTGGGGCGATAAATTGGAAAGAGTAAAATAATAGAATAGTTGGAAACACTCGACGCTTTAATACTCGGCATTGTTCAGGGACTTGCCGAATATCTCCCGATAAGTTCATCGGGACATCTCGAAATATTCCGTGAGATTCTCGGTCTTGACCTCGGAGGAGCCAAAAGCCTCCAGTTCGACGTTATGCTCCATGTGGCCACGGTGCTGAGCACCATAGTGATTTTGTGGCGTGAATTTTGGCCCTTGTGCCGCTCGTTCTTCACCTTTCGTCGTGACGCCGAGTTCTGGTATGTGTGCAAGATACTGGTTTCGTGCATACCTATCGGCATTGTGGGCGTATGCTTCAAAGAAACTATCGAAACATTCTTCGGCCAGGAGCTTACGCTCGTCGGTTACTGCCTCTGTGTGACAGCGGCGCTGCTTACATTTTCATATTATTTCCGCACGCGCCCTCAGCAGGAGGGGATTGTTGCGCCCGGCCGTGCCCCGCGCGACATTACCTTTGTCGACGCTTTCGTGATAGGCTGCGCGCAGGCCGTGGCCGTGCTGCCCGGACTTTCGCGCTCAGGCACTACCATTGCAACAGGCATACTGATAGGCGACAAGCGCGAGAAGGTGGCCCAGTTCTCCTTCCTGATGGTGATAATACCCATATTGGGCGAGGCCATACTTGACATCAAGGATATACTCGGCATTGAGGCCGTGGACACGGCAGCAGGGGCTGCCACTCCCGAAATAGGTATCGGAGCACTTGTGGCAGGCTTCATGGCCTCGTTCATAGTGGGCTGTCTGGCCTGCAAATGGATGCTCTCGATTGTGAAGAAGGGCAAACTCGTATGGTTCGCAGTCTACTGCCTTGTGGTAGGCCTCATATGTATTCTGAAGGGCTACAATGTGTTCTAAGAAAGATTTTATAGGCGGCGAGATTATAGCTGTCGACAAGCCGCTTGGCTGGACTTCGTTCGATGCCGTGAAGAGGCTTCGCGGCGCGCTCTTGCGCAAGCTCGGCCTTAAGAAAATGAAGGTTGGGCATGCCGGTACCCTCGACCCTCTTGCCACAGGCGTCATGGTGATATGCACGGGGCGTGCCACCAAGCGTATCGACGAGCTGCAGGCCGGAGTGAAGGAATACGAGGCCACGCTCGCGCTCGGCGCCACCACACCGTCGTTCGACCTCGAAACAGAGGTCGACGCCACCTATCCTACCGGCCATATCACCGAGGAACTTGTGCGCGACGTGCTCGCGCGCTTTGTGGGTGCGATAGAGCAGGTGCCGCCGGCGTATAGCGCGTGCAAGGTCGACGGCAAGCGTGCCTACGACCTCGCACGGAAAGGACGCGAGGTCGAGCTTAAGGCCAAGACCCTTGTGATAGACAGCATAGAGCTGCTCGAGTACTCTCCCACTCAGATACGCATACGAACGGTGTGCAGCAAGGGTACCTACATACGAGCTCTTGCCCGCGATATCGGCACGGCTCTTGGCAGCGGCGCCCATCTTACGGCCTTGCGGCGCACACGCGTGGGCGATGTGGGCATAGCCGACTGCCTTAGCGTGACAGATGCCGTGGCTATGATACGCGAAGCCGAAATAGTAGAAACAGAACAGAAATAAAACACAATACCAATTACATACAACTCTCAGCAAGATGAAACTTTCGCAGTTCAAATTCCATCTTCCCGATGAACTTATAGCCGAACACCCGATGCCCGAGCGCGATGCTTGCCGCATGATGGTTGTCGACCGCAAGACCGGCGAGATATCCCACCATATTTTTAAAGAGATACTCGATTATTTCGACGACGGCGATGTAATGGTTTTCAACAACACGCAGGTGTTCCCGGCATTGCTTTACGGCAACAAGGAGAAGACCGGCGCCCGAATCGAGGTATTCCTGCTTCGCGAGCTGAACGCCGACAACAAGCTTTGGGACGTGCTCGTGGAGCCGGCCCGTAAAATCCGTATAGGCAACAAGCTCTATTTCGGTGACGACGAGTCAATGGTGGCCGAGGTTATCGACAACACCACTTCGCGCGGACGTACCCTGCGTTTCCTCTACGACGGGCCGCACGATGAATTTAAAAAGGCATTGTTTGCCTTGGGCACAACGCCCCTGCCTCCTTACATCAAGCGCGAATCTGAGCCGTGCGACGCCGAAGACTACCAGTGTATCTTTGCCGAGCGCGAGGGCGCCGTGGTAGCACCTGCGGCAGGTCTGCATTTTTCGCGCGGCCTGCTCACACGGCTGCAGATAAAGGGTGTGAAAAAGGCGTTTGTGACGGTGCACAGCGGCCTTGGCGCATTCCGCGAAATCGACGTGGAAGACCTCACCAAGCACCGTATGGACTCCGAGCAGATGGAGGCCAACGAAGAGCTGGTGCAGACCGTAAACAGCGCCAAGGACGAAGGCCGCCGTGTGTGCGCGGTAGGCACTTCGGTGCTTCGCGCCATAGCCACTGCCGACAGCATGGGCGGCCATATGAAGACTTACGACGGCTGGACGAACAAGTTCATTTTCCCGCCGTACGACTTCTCTGTGGCTTCATCGCTGGTAACGAACTTCCATATGCCTTATTCCACCATGCTTATGATGGTGGCTGCTTTCGGAGGCTACGACCTCGTGATGAAGGCGTACAAGACAGCAGTAGAGGAAGGATACCGCTTCGGTTGCTACGGCGATGCGATGCTTATAATATAAAGCATTGGTATAATCATAATAGTGAGAGCCGCACCAGGAGGTAGCGGCTCTTATTTGTTTTCGTTGCGGAGCTTTTCGACGGCCTTGTTCAGCAGGGCGCCGAACTGGTAGTTTTTGAGTCCCCAGCGTGGCGATATAAGCATTTCCGGCGGAGCTTGGGCCACGAAGCGTTCTATGGCTATGTCGCGTCTCAGTTCGAGTAGAAGGCGGGCGCAGAGGTCGGCGTATTCTTCGGGGCTGTATTGTTGTATGTCGAGGCTTTGATATATTCCGGCTAAGGGCGTGCCTTTGAGTATCTGCAGTTGGTGGAACTTCACTGTCGACACAGGCAGGTCGTTGACTCTGCGCACAGTAGTTGCCATCTTGGAGAAATCTTCGCCCGGCAGGCCTAATATCAGATGCACCCCTACCGGAAAGCCCGCAGCAGCGGTGCGAGCCACCGTTTCGACTGTCTGTTCCCAAGTGTGGCAACGGTTGATGAGCCTTAGTGTGTCGTTATGGCTGCTTTCCGCGCCATATTCGATAATGACTGGTTTGTCGAGCGTTTTCAGGGCGTCGAGGAGGGCGTCGGGCATGCAGTCGGGCCTCGTTCCGATGATTAGTCCTACCACGCCCGGCTGCGACAATGCCTCGCGGTACATTGCCATCAGTGTTTCGACCGGCGCGTGGGTGCTTGTGTAGCTTTGGAAATATGCCAGATACCTCATATTCGGGTATTTGCCGGCAAAAAAAGCTTTTCCTCGAGCAATCTGTTCGGCAACGCCGAGCGCACGCTTCTGCCAGTCGGGGCTGAATGCCTGATTGTTGCAGTATATGCAGCCGCCGGTGCCGAGGGTGCCGTCGCGGTTCGGGCAGCCCATTCCGGTGTCTATCGATAGTTTCTGTACCTTGCCCTCGAAGTGCTCGGCAAGGAATTGGGAATAATCCTTATAGTGCGGATTCACGGCAGGCTCAGATATTCCATTTGGCGCATCGGTTCAGCAGCAAGGCGTCGAAAATGGTTATGGCCGCCATGGCCTCGACTATGGGTACTGCGCGCGGAATCACGCACGGGTCGTGGCGGCCTCTCGCTGCGAGTGTTGCCGCATTGCCGTCGCTATCGACAGTTTCAAGCGGTATGGCGATAGTCGGCACGGGCTTGAATGCAATGCGCATAACTATGTCCTCGCCGTTGGATATGCCGCCTTGTATGCCGCCTGAGTGGTTGGCGCGTGTGCGTATGCGTCCGTCTGAATCGGAGTATGGCAGGTCGGCGCATTCGCTTCCGCGCGCCGCCGCTCCGGCAAAACCGTCGCCGTATTCAAATCCTTTTGCAGCATTTATGCTCATCATTGCAGAGGCGAGCATGGCGTGTAATTTGCCACCAATCGGCTCTCCAATGCCCGCCGGGACGCCTGATGCCACGCACTCGATGATGCCGCCCACGCTGTCGCCAGAGCGCCTTGCCTGCGTTATCGCTCCCTCCATATCCTCAATTGTGCCGCGTGTGCCGCCTATTTCCACCGGATAGGCTTGTACCGCGATGCCGCGCTGCTCCAGCGCTTGCCGCGCAATCGCTCCGGCCACGACGAGCGGGGCTGTAACGCGGGCGGACGAACGGCCGCCACCGCGATGGTCGCGAATGCCGTATTTTGCATCGTAGGAGTAGTCGGCGTGGTTGGGACGGTACAGGCGTGCCATATTGTCGTAGTCGGAAGAGCGTGTGTCGCTGTTCCGGATTATGAATCCGATGGGCGAGCCGAGGGTGGTGTTGCCAAGAAAGCCTGATAGAAATTCTGCGGCATCGCTTTCGTTTCTGGCGGTGGTAAGCGCAGACTGGCCCGGTCGTCGACGAGCCAACTGGGCTGCTACGGCGTCGAAATCAATGGTGATTCCTGCCGGTACGCCGTCGATAACGCCACCTACGGCAGGGCCGTGGCTTTCGCCGAATGTCGTTATGCGGTATATGGTGCCTATGGTGTTCATTTCACTATATTGCAGACTGTGGCTCCCACATAGTTTATAAGTTTGTCGGGAGCCACTTCGAGCTGAAGCCCCCGCACTCCAGCGCTCACGTATATCCTCTCGAAGTCAAGAGCGGATTCGTGGAAAAAGGTAGGGAAGGGTTTCTTCATTCCCACCGGCGAGCAGCCACCTCGGATATAGCCAGTGGTGGCGAGCAGTTCTTTCATCGGCAGCATTTCGGCTTTCTTGTCGCCAGCTGCCGAGGCAGCTTTTTTCAGGTCGACCTCGCAGTTGCCCGGTATCACGCACACGAAGTATCCTGTGCGTTCGCCGTGCAACACGAGTGTTTTGAAGACCTGCCGTATGTCCTCCCCGAGTTCTTCGGCCACGTGCTGCGCGGCAAGGTCGTTCTCATCGAATTTGTATGGAACGAGCCGGAAGGGTATTCCGGCGGTTTCGAGCAGTCTGGCGGCGTTGGTTTTGGGAGTTTTGGACATTTTTGTTAATTAGGAATTATAATAATGAGGAATGAGGAATGAGGAATGAGGAATTTGTTTTAGTTTTCGAGGAGGAAGCGCTCAACGTCGATTGCGGCGCGGCAACCTGTGCCGGCGGCGGTAACGGCCTGGCGGTAGGTGGGGTCGGCCACGTCGCCGGCTGCGAACACGCCGGGAATATTGGTAGCTGTCGATGCTCCGGCAGTCTTGATATAGCCTTGGGCGTCAAGCTCGATGAAGGGTGCGAATACGTCGGTGTTGGGTTTATGGCCTATAGCGAGGAAGAAGCCGTCGACCTGTATGTCGAGGGTGTGTTCTTCGGGAGTGCCTTTGCCACGAACGAGTTTTGCGCCCTCAAGCACGTCGGAACCGGTGAGTCCAAGTGTCTGGGTATTGTACAGCACTTCGATGTTGGGGCAGTCGGCAACGCGCTGCTGCATGTATTTGGAGGCTCTCAGCACGTCGCGACGTACAATCATATACACTTTCGAGGCGAGTGTGGCGAGGTAGAGTGCTTCTTCGCAGGCTGTGTCGCCGCCTCCTACAACTGCCACGGGGCGTCCGCGGAAGAAGAAGCCGTCGCATGTGGCGCAAGCCGACACACCGAGGCCGCGAAAACGTTCTTCGTCGGGCAGACCGAGGTATTTAGCCGTGGCGCCGGTACATATAATAACTGTGGCAGCACTTACGACAGTGGCTCCGCCGTCGATATTGACTGTGAACGGACGCTTGGAGAAGTCGACAGATGTTACCTCGCCCGATATTATCTCCGCGCCGAAACGCTGTGCCTGCGCCCGGAAATCCTCCATCATCTTCGGGCCGGAGATTCCTGCGGGATATCCGGGGAAGTTTTCGATGTCGGTGGTGGTGGTGAGCTGTCCGCCGGGCTGGAGTCCTTCTACGAGCACGGGTTTCAGATTGGCACGCGAGGTGTATATGGCGGAGGTGTATCCGGCGGGGCCTGCGCCGATTATGAGGCAGTTGGTGTTTATCGTGGTCATTGTTTATTTTGGTTAAAAGGTTAACGAAGGTCTATTATTTCTTGTACTGTGGGGAACTTGGCACGGTCGAAGCGGAAGGCCGAGGCCGGTTTTGCCGCTCCGGTGCTTATTTTGTCGATTACTACTTCGATGCTTTTTCCGTCGTCGAAATTTATAACTATGGCCGACGGAAGCGAGGTGGCACGGTTTATGAAAAGAGTAATCTTTTCTATTCCCGAAGCACTTCCGACTGGCGTTAGAAGCACGCGATAGCGTCCTTGCGAGTCGGAGAGGCGTTTACTTTTGTAGTAGTCGGAGTGGGCGCTGAGTATGGCGAAGGGATTTGTGGCCATTTGCTCAGAGGCGTCCGGCTCGGTGATGCTTACTTCGCCGGTATTGAGCAGGTATGTCCACTGGGTGCGGCCGTCGAACCATACTTTCAGCTGCGGGGTCTGCATAGTGTATTTAGAGCCGGCAATGACGGCGTTGCCTTCGACAGGGCCTTCCCCGCCGTTGATAGTGAACACTGCCTCGAGCGATGGCGACGCGTTTATCTTGGCCTTCATCTTGGCCAAGATTGCAGGGGCGTCGGGGCTTGCGGCGCAGGCACAGCCAAGGCAGCCTGCGATAGCGGAGAGGATAAGTAGGAGTCGTTTCATATTCATTTTGATACAACGGCTTAGACTTGGTGCCGGTTCAATCAAAAAGACGCTGCACCTCGTCGGGCGTCATAAGCACTTGTCGAGGTTTGGCGCCGTTTGCCGGGCCTACTATTCCCATTGTCTGCATCTGGTCCATGAATCGGCCGGCCTTGTTGAAGCCTATCTCGAATTTTCGTTGCAACATGGTTATGGAGGCCTGTGTCTGGGAGGCGATAAACATGGCGCAGCGGCGGAATTCGTCGGTCGTAGCGCCTATTTCCGCCGGTCCGTCGGAGCCTCCCTCGGTCGGAACTTCGGGCAGGAGAAGCGGCATGGTGAAGCCGGGCTGGGCGCCTATGTGCATACAGATAGCCTCTACTTCTTCGGTGTCGACCAGCGCGCACTGCACTCGCTCTATGCGGCCGTCGATAAGGGTGAGCATGTCGCCGCGTCCGTTGAGGCGGTGTGCGCCGGGGCGGTCGAGAATGGTCTTGCTGTCGATCGACTGCGATGTCTTGAAGGCTATTCGGGCGGGGAAGTTGGCCTTGATCATACCCGTTATGATGTCGGTCGACGGTCGTTGGGTGGCTATAATCATGTGCATGCCCACGGCGCGTGCTTTCTGGGCTATGCGCCCTATCGGAACGGATATGTCCTTGCCCGCGGTCATGATAAGGTCGGCGAACTCGTCGACGATCATCACGATGTATGGCATGTACCTGTGGCCTTTCTCCGGGTTGAGGCGGCGCTGCATGAAGCGTTCGTTGTATGCTTCCACGCCTCGCACTTCGGCTTCCGACAACAGTTCGTATCGTTTGTCCATTTCCACGCACAGCGAGTTCAGGGTCGCGATTACTTTCTGCGGGTCGGTGATTACGGAGCGGTCTTCTTCGGGCAGTTTGGCCAGATATTGATTGGCTATGCGCTGGTACAGCGTAAACTCAACCATCTTGGGGTCCACGAGCACGAATTTCAGTTCGTCGGGATGTCTGGAGTAGAGCAGGGAGGTGATGATGCAGTTGAGGCCTACCGATTTGCCCTGGCCTGTGGCGCCGGCAACAAGGAGGTGCGGCATCTTGGCAAGGTCGGTTATGAAAAAGTCGTTGCTCACGGTTGCGCCGAGGGCGAGCGGCAGTTTCATTTTGGCTTTGGCTTGGGCGAATGCCGGCGATTCGAGCATGGTGCGCATCGACACAATCTGCGGATTGCGGTTGGGAACCTCTATGCCTATTGTGCCCTTGCCCGGTATAGGGGCAATGATGCGTATGCCGAGGGCCGACAGGCTCATTGCTATGTCGTCTTCGAGGCTCTTTATTTTGGCAATGCGCGTGCCTTCGGCAGGCACTATTTCATAGAGAGTCACGGTCGGGCCTATGGTGGCCTCTATGCGTAGTATCTCTATGTCGTAGCTGCGGAGGGCGTTTACAATTAGTGATTTGTTGGCGGCCTGTTCTTCCTCGTTGATTATTACCGGGTTGGGACGCTCTATAAGGAGGTCGAGCGGCGGGAAAACATAGTTTGAATGCTGCGCGCGCTGGTCGTACGGTTGGTCGAGGCCTATGTGGTCGCCGTGCGTTATCTGCGCCGACTTTGTGTCCTCTACGGTGTTTTCGTGTGTGGCGTTGACGATAATCATTTCCGGCTCGCCTTTCACTTCGGGCTGTGCGGTTGTTTCGGCTTCGTAGGCGGGTTTTGCCGGAGGCTCGGTTGCGGCAGGCGCCGGGACTTCCGGCACCGTCACCGTGGCCGGTATTTCGGCAGCAACAGGGGCTACGGGAGCCGCCGCGGCCGCTATGGCTGCGGCGACGGCGCTATGGCCGGGTTCGGGTTCTTCGTCCTCGCCATCCTCGCTGTCGAGGTCGTCGAGTGCGGGAGGCGGCATGAAGCGGGCATGCTCGGCTGCGATTTTGGCAGCTTCTTCGGCGGCGGCAGTGGTGGCCGATTCATCGGCATCGCTGTCGTCGGACTCGTCGGATTCTTCTCCGGCAGCATTGTCGTCGAGTATGTCGAATTCGGGCTTTGCCACAGTTTCTGCAGCCGGTTCGTGATGGAGCTGGGCCTTATGCTTGCTGAATGTCTTCGACATGGCGTTCCAAAGGATTGTGAGAGGCTTGAGGAATACCGCCACAAGTATGCCGAGAAGTGCCACCGTGGTGCAATATGCTCCGAGAGCGCCGGTGTATTGCAGCAAAAGGTGGTTCACAAAGTAGCCGTGCGTGCCACCGAGGTGGAATACGTCGGCACGGTTGTACGTGAGCAGCCCGACTATGACGGAGATCGCGCAGGCTGAAAACAGGCATCTGAACGACAGCGACCAGAAATTGCAGCGCTTCAGCTTCATCAATGCAAGGCCGAGCAGGAACAGGTACACCGCCAGAATGAATGACCCGATGCCGAAACCGTCGACAAGCAGCCATTCGGCGAATTTGGCGCCTCCGGGGCCTCCGGCGTTCTGCACGATGTCGCCCGACGCCACGATTTCGCTTACCGTCCGGGCGTGGGTCACGCTCTGGTCGGCTCCGTGGTTGAACATGAACGAGATTCCGCATACCACCATGGCAAATGCCACGAGGCAGAATATCACTCCGAGCGACAGATGGGTGCGGTAGTCGCGCACGAAGGATATGAAATTGTATGGTTCCCGGCGTGGGTGTTGCTTCGGAGCCGGACGTCGGCGCTCATGCGCCTGTTCGCGCACGGGCGGTGCATCGGCGTCGCGTCGTTGCGCGACTCCGGCTGCAGGGCGTTTGGGCTTCGGCTTGTCTACGGGGCGGGAGCCCGGTATTGCGTTAATACCTATATCGTCGATAGAGGGGTCGATATTGCGTTGTTTTGCCATTGTGTTACAGCAGGGAGAGAGAAAGGAGCAGCTATGGCTGCTTATAGGTTTTTAAGGAATGATATTTCGGCGTGCGGGTCAGCCGAAGAGAAAATCGAGTTTCCGGCAACGAGAATGTCGGCTCCGGCCTGCGCGCAGAGTGCGCCTGTGGAGCGGTTGATGCCTCCGTCAACTTCAATCAGCGCTTTAGAGCCGCTTTCGGCTATCAGGGCGCGAGTCTGTTCTATTTTTTTGATTGTGTGCTGTATGAACGACTGGCCGCCGAACCCGGGGTTGACGCTCATGAGCAGCACCATGTCGATGTCTGCGATAATGTCCTGAAGCATTGCCACGGGGGTTGCCGGGTTGAGTGTCACACCGGCCTTCATACCGGCGGCGTGAATGCTCTGGACGGTACGGTGCAGATGCGTGCACGCTTCGTAATGCACGTTCATCATCATGGCGCCACAATCGCGTACTCTGCCTACGTACTGTTCGGGATTCACTATCATCAGATGCACGTCGAGAGGCTTCCGGGTGAGCTTGCCCACTGCAGATATCACCGGGAAACCGAACGATATGTTAGGCACGAACACACCGTCCATGACATCGCAGTGAATCCAGTCGGCACCGCCGCTTTCGAGCATGGCGATTGATTCTCCGAGGCAGCCGAAGTCAGCCGAAAGTATGGAAGGGGCTACTATCATTTCGTTTTGGTGGCGTTATTCTTTTTGAAAGCGTTATAAAGTATGTACAGCACGCATAACACGAGTATTATGATTCCGCCGAGTGTCAGGTAGCTGTTGTATTTTTCGACCGACACATATAACTCGTCGAGGCTCACATGGCGCGACAGCCACCAGCCGAGTCCGGCGAGTATGCAGTTCCATATCAACGCGCCGAGAGAGGTAAACAGCATGAACACCCATATGTTCATCTTGGCTATGCCTGCGGGTATGGATATGAGCTGGCGCACAGCCGGAATGAGGCGGCCGAAGAATGTGGAGGCTGCGCCGTGGTTGTCGAAGTATTTTTCGGCTTTCTCTACCTTTTCCTGATTGATAAGGCAGGCATGTCCGAATCGCGAGTTGGCGAAAGCATACACTATGGGGCGCCCTATTAGCAGCGACAGCACATAGTTCACCAAGGCCCCTACGAGAGCGCCTGCGGTTGCGGCAAGAACGACAAGAAATATGTTCATATCTCCTTTTTGCATGGCCAGATACGCGGCGGGAGGCACCACTACTTCCGACGGAAATGGAATGAAGGAGCTTTCAATCACCATGAAGACGAACACGAAAAGATACGAGGCGTTGTTTACGAACCAGTCGAAGAACCACGCCGCGTTGAGGTAGTCGGTAATGGAGAGCAGAATAAAAGAATCAATCATTACAAAAACAAGATGTAGATTAGAATTGCAAAATTACTCAAAAAAACGCCAAACTCAGGGCTTGCAGCCGTCCAAAATTTTTCAGGCGGAACGAAAAAAAATAAGTTTGTGACGTCGGGCTACAGCGGGAAGGCTGCCGGAGCCGACGAACCGTAGTGCAGCCTGTACATAAGTGCGCTTAGGTCGATTATTGGCAGTGGCCTGTTGTGCAGGGGAGTGCCCGCGGTGCGTACGGCCACTATGCCGCGCAACGCTCCCACGGCGATTCCGAGCATGGTCATCATCAGGCTTCCGCCTACCACAGCCTCATCGCCCCTCCGCTCGATGTGGCCTGCGAGGTCGGCGACCTCGAATGTAGCCACGGCCGAGCATACCATCAGTCGCTCGCGGATAAAGCCTATCACCGCGCGGTACGAGCACGAAACCACCAGTGTGATCAGCGACCTCTTCAGGTCGGGAATGGCTTTGACGCTCATATCTACTACGATAGGCTGTTTGGTGAGTCGGCGCAGGGCGCGACGGTTGAGGGCGGTGCCTCCTTCGAGTTCGCCTACTGCGGCAAGGCTTATTTGTATGTCGGTATCTTTCATGTGGGTACGTTGTACATCGTTAAAACACGCGTGGTGTGCCTGTGGTTGAATAAAAAGGCAGGGCGCGGGTAGATTTATTATGCCCGCGCCCTGCAAATATAGCGAAATTTCGCCGAATTATTTAACCTTTCGGAGAATTATTTCGTCGACAATCGCATGGTTTGTATCGATGTTCATATTGGTGTTTTCAGGCCGGAAGTCCAGGGTTATGATGTGCTTTCCGGGCGCTATTTCGGCGATTATGGTGTTGGATTCTCCCCAGTCGTTCCAGTTGGCGGTGCCGCGTTGGGGCATAACCACTATGCCAAGGCGTTTTTTGTCGAGAGAGAGGGTGCGGATAGCGCATTTGTTCTCGGTGTTGACGGGGCCGTTGCCGTTGGCGTAGCGCAGACTGATGGCATATGTGCCGCCGTCGGCAGTGTCGAATGCCACTGTAACGGGGGCGGAGGTTTGGTCCAGTTCTCTGAATCCGGCGCCGTGGAATCCCTCTACCGGGGTCGCGGGCATGTATGATATTTCGGGTGAGCTCATCTGGCCGACTTCGCCGGGCATTTGGACGGATACGGCGGGATAGTTGCAGCGGGGTTCGGAGGCAAACGATTCTGTGCCGTCGCCGGCCACGCCTATCACCTGATATTCGCCCGGGGCGGTTGCGTTGAAGCTCGTCTGGCGGGTGCGGGCCACAGGCTTGCCGTCGCGCAGCACTATGTAGCCTCCGATGTACTCTATGGGATTCCAGCGCAGCAGGTTGTTTGCCGGCACGCCGGGGCCGTCGAGAGCCGGGCTGTTTTCGAGCCATGCTATCGGGGTGAGGGGAGCTTTGGCGTTGGGGCGGCGGTTCACGGTCTTGGGCGCCGGGGTATCGTCAGCCATGGTGATTACTATGTCGTTGACGCCCTTGATGTCGGCCGGAACATACGGCTTGTGCTCTTTGCCGTTGAGTGTGAATGTTTTGATTTTGCTGCCGTATCCTTTTACAGTGATGTTCAGCACGGCGTCGCGGTATTTGAAACCTGTGAGGCTGCGTTCTGCCGCCAGATTCTTCGGCACGAATGGCGCGAAAGCGAGTCCGTCCGGCTCGAAATGTATGCCGAAAAGTATCTTGTGGGTTATGGCGAGGTTTCCGGCAAGGCACCACAGCATGTTCGACGAGTTCAGCTCGGTAGCGATGTCGCCGTTGTCGAGCACGAAGTTCTCTTTGTTGGTGGCGAACAGTGCTGCCGGTCGGAATACGGCGCCGATTGCCTCGAGGGTTCCTTCCTCGTTTGCCGCCTTGGCGTTTGCCATAGCCCAGTAAGCTCCCACCCAAGGCCATAGCGAGTTGTTGTGGTATGGCGGCATGTCTGCAATCTGGGGATAAAATATGGCAGTGCCGAAAGGTGTGGTGGGGTTGTTCTGTGTTATGCTGTCGGCGCGTTCGGGAGTTGCGATGTCGTATAATATGGCAAGCGATTCTCCGAGTGTTTCGGCGCGGGGATTGACAATGGGGTTTATGCGACCGTACTTATACATCGCATAGTAGCCTTTTTCGGGCATCCACAGCTGGGTGTTTATGCCCTTTGCCATTTTGTCGGCACGCGCGCTGTATTGCTCCGCGTCTTTTTTCTTGCCGAGCCGGCGGGCTATGTCGGCGGCTATGCGGACTGCCTGAGTGTGCACTATCGATGTCGAGAGTGTTTCCGAGCGGTATATGTCGGCAGTCTGCATCCATCGCGGGTGGCTCTGTTCGCGCCAGTCGATGAATGATGTTTCGCCTTTTGTAAGTCCGTTTTCCGACGCCACGGTAAGCTCGTCGTCGGCTATTGATTTGGTTATTATCGGGTATATGTACTCAAGCCACTGGCGGTCGCCGGTCACTTTGTATATTTCGTATGCTGCCAGCGCCCATACCATGCGGTCGGAGCTTACGGGCCACGCGCCTCCGCTCCCGGTGTCCTGGATTATCACTCCGTTGGGGTTCACTTTCTTCATCAGAGATATTTTCGAGGCTTCAGGCTGGAGGTATGCCATCGACAGGAGTATGGAGTAACTTACGTCGCGAGTCCATACGCCTGCCCATTCCTTGCCGGTGCGCAGAGTGGTGTCGGGTTCGACGGCGTTCACCATTTCGTCGAGTCCCATATTATATATGGCGGTATGCAGCGTGTTGGGCGTGCTGAGCTGCGGATAGGCCGATATGTCGTTTTTTAGCTTCCATTGTTTTTCTATGGGGAAGCCGAAGCCCGGTTCTGCCGAATAGGTGGATATTATTTCGTATTCGCCGGGAGCTGTGGCAAAGAACGGCCCTTGGGTGATGGTGTCGCCGTGCCAGCGGTACGCCGAGGTGGCCACTATGTCGCCATCCTGAGCGGAGGCTGACAGGGCACACAGCAGGGCTGCTGCAGTTAAAGATTTGCTTTTCATGTTTTTGTAAGTAAGTATGATATTTGTTTGTTGGTTATTCGGGATTGAGGCGCAAGCGGATATACCGCTTTGTGTGCGGCCCTATCGGTGCGAAAGAGGAGTTGCGCAAGCCGGTAATCCACACTATTTCGCCGTCGCATGTCAGCAGCCAGGCTCTGCGCTTTTCTTCCGCGCTGTATTTGGCGGCGGCAAAAAGGTCGCTTACAAGCTTGGACTTGACCGCGCCGAATGGCACCATGCGGTCGCCTCGGCGGTAGTGGCGAAGCTGCCATAGGTGGTTTTCTTCAATCGCAGCCGCGTCGAAGTATGCCGCGTAGGCGCCGAGTTGTTCGGGGCGGAACTCCTCTACGGGGTGGTGGGACACGGCTATCGATACCGGCTCGTGTATGTCGTGGCGCGGATTCACGGTATATGCTTCGTCGGCAACCACGGCTTTTGCGCCGTCGGTAAGCGTAATTGTGCCGTGGCTCAATTCTGCCACGGTGTTGCCGTCGGAGGCTGTGAAGCTAAGCCCGGAGCAGCTGGCGCGTTCCACCATGCTGCATATCTGGCTGAAATTGAAGCCTGAACCGCGCATTATCTCAAATAATACTCCGGCCGGTTCTTTTTCAGCCTCGACAAGGCGGGAGAGGTGTATGGTGTTGTCTGAGCGATAGATGGCGTTCTTTGATGCTATTGCCTCGGCATATATGGTGCGTGTTCGCGACAGGTTGTCGATGCTTTGCAGCACGGAGTCGACGGCCCCGGGAAACATCTCCTCCATCATGGGGAAGAGGCGGTTGCGGACACGGTTGCGGCGGTGTGCGTCGCTCGCATTGGAACTGTCCGTTATATAATCCAGATTTTCCGATTCGAGAAAGCGCTCGATGTCGTCGCGGCTCAAGTCGAGAAGCGGGCGGACAACATTACCGTTGCGGTACCGCAGGCTTGTAAGCCCCTCTATACCGGCTCCGCGCATAAGGTTGAGTATGAATGTTTCGGCCCGGTCCTCGCGGTGGTGTCCCACGGCTACGGCCTGCGCTCCGTCGCGGTCGAGAAGGTCGTCGAACCACCTGTATCGTAGGTCGCGGCATGCCATCTCCACGGAGTCGCCCGTTTGCTCCATATGGGCTTTGACGTCGAAATCGCGGATATAAAGGTCTACGCCGAGTCTTTCGCAGATAGTCCGGCAATGGCGCATGTCGCGCATCGATTCCTCGCCGCGCAGATGGAAGTTGCAATGCGCGGCGCGGCAATCAAATCCGAGGCGGGAGAGTATGGCCAACAGGGCTACTGAGTCGGCACCGCCGCTGAGGGCCACTATTACCGGGGCGTGGGTGTCTATAAGCCGCATCGACTTGATGAGGCTGTGCACATTTGTAAGAATATTATCGGAAATACCTTGTTGGCGTCTGCTTCTTCCCATACCACAAAATTACTCATTATTCTCTGCTCAGCCAAATTAATACGTTTGCGTTGGCTGTCTTTAAGCAACAAGCCGGATTTATTTGTTTATGCAGAGGGGAGTCGTTTTGGCAAAATCAAAAGAATATTTGCTTTTGCACTCGACTTATTCGTATCTTTGGCTGACCGCCTTAGATACTCACGCTCGGCAAAATCAAATAAATTTGCTTTTGCGCTCGACTTATTCGTATCTTTGCGAAGTAAAACAACAGTGGTAATGAAAGTTTGTCTGCGTGATAGAGAGATTTGTCGTGCCTGCCTGTCCGGCAGGGCGGCATATTTGGTATTTCCACAGTTATCTATTAAGAAATGAAGTATGTAAGTACATCGGGAGGAACCGAGCCAGTGGCGTTTGCCGAGGCAATAAGGCGGAGCATTGCGCCGGACGGCGGAATGTATATGCCCGGAGATTTACCGAAGCTTCCGCGTGCTTTTTTCAACAATATGGGCGAGATGTCCCTGCGAGAGATAGCCTACGTGGTGGCAGCCACGTTTTTAGGCGAAGATCTCGACCCTTCGGCCCTGAAGAAGATTGTCGACGAGGCTTTCGCTTTTGACGCCCCTCTCGTACAGATAGCCGACGACACCTATGTGCTCGAGCTTTACCAGGGGCCGACATTGACGGTGAAGGACTACAGCGCGCGTTTTATGGCCGGAATGTTGAGGCATTTTTCAGTTCCCGGCAAGCCCTGCAATATACTCGTGGCGACTACCGGCAACACCGGGGCTGCCGTAGCCAATGCTTTCTATAAGGCCGAGGGTGTGAACGTGTTTGTGCTCTATCCCAAGGGCCGTCTTTCAAGAATGGCTATATCGCAGGTCACTGCCTTGGGCGAGAATGTGCACCCCGTCGAGGTGGGTGGCACTATCGAGGACTGCAAGCGGATGGTCGATGCGGCCATTGCCGACTCGTCAATGGAGTCGCTCGGCCTTACGGCGGCAAATTCTATCAATATAGCCCGCGTGCTGCCTTTGGTGAGCCTCGCTTTCCATGCTGCGGCACGGCTTGACAATGCCGGGGTAGATGCGTCGAAGGCGGCATTTGCCATACCTTCAGGCAACCTCAGCATATTGGCTGCCGCTGCTATGGCTCGCCGCATGGGGCTTCAGACAGGCCCTCTTATCGGGGCCACAAATGCCAACGGCACCCTCGGGCGTTTGCTCGCCGGAGAAGCCGTCGATAGCGTGGCACAGCCTGTGCGCACTTATGCTCCGGCCATTGATATGGCTTATCCGTCGGGTTGGCCCCGGCTTCTGAACATATACGGAGGCGATACAGGCGCTATGCGTGCCGACATTGCTGCCGCGCCTGCGGTGGGCGATATGGAGATAGCGTATGCCGTGAACCTTATGCGGCAGACTTCTGCATACACTCTCGACCCGCATGCCGCCGTTGCGCTGTGTGCAGCCCGCAGAGCGGCTCCTGATGCTGCCAAGCTCATATTCGCCACGGGACATCCTGCCAAACAGCTCGATATAATGACGCGTATAACAGGCGGCGCCATCGAACTGCCGGTGCAGCTTACTCGTTTTATGTCTGTACGGAGGCATCCCGCTATAGTGCCTCCGACACTCCCGGCGATTAAGAAAGTGATAATGAATTACAACTAACCATAAAAAAGAAACACATGGCAACAAAACGCGAACTCAAAAAATTCATCCGCAACACCTGTGGCGCCCTTGCCGCCGAAATCCTGCTCGCACGTGCCGCCTTCCCCTCAATCGAGAGAAAGGCCGTACACGAAGTACTGATTGACGCAGCCGCGCTGCAGAACGCCTCGCTGACAAAGGTGTCGGTGTCGTTCGACAAGCGTCCGTCGGACTTCGCTACCAAGGCGGAATACAACAAGGCGCGTCACACATATTTCGCCGAAGCTTACAACCGCCTGCTCGACGAATTTGACGCCGGCGTGTGCGCCATCGTTAAGAAAATGAATGCCGCTCTTCCTGAAGAAGTTCGCTCCACTTTCAAAGAAGCCGTATCGGAATGAATCTTGCCGGACGCATTCTCAAGCTTTTCGGGTGGACGGTGCGTGTAAGCGTGCCTGATTATCCGAAATGCATCATATGCGTTGCGCCCCATACAAGCAACTGGGATTTTATCATTGGAAAGCTTGCCTATGCGTCGGTGCGGCGCAAGGCGGGCTTTCTGATGAAAGACACATGGTTTTTCTGGCCGCTGGGCTGCTTTTTCAGGTCTATCGGGGGCATCCCCGTGCCTCGGCGCAAGCGGGGCGAACGTCCGCTTACCGATATCATAGTGGAGCGTTTTGAGGCAGCCGACAGGCTTGCCATAGCCATAACTCCCGAGGGCACGCGCAGCCGTACTTGCGAGTGGCATACGGGCTTTCTGAGAATTGCAGAGCGGGCGCAGGTGCCAATAGTGCTTGCGGCTATCGACTTCCACACCAAAATAGCGAAAATAGAACGCACCTTCGAGCCTGTCGGCGATGTTGATACCGATATGAGGGCTATAAAAGAGTATTACCGTCCTTTTAAGGGCAAATATCCTGAAAAATTTTGTGCCGATGAATGATTATGCGGGAAACCTGCGGGTTGCCACACTTCCTGTTTCGATAGTGCCTGATGACAAAGAGGCTAACTTCGCCGCTGTGGAGAAAGCCTTGGCCAAGCTTCCCGAAGGAACCGACATAGTGGTTCTTCCCGAGCTGTTTTCAACGGGATATTCCGGCGATGCGGGCGCCATGGCCTCGCTTGCAGAACGTAACACCGAAGGCACGATCGACAGGGTGAAGCAATGGGCGGCGAGCACCGGGGCCGCTTTTGCCGGTAGTTTCCTTGCTGTGACCCACCCGCATCTGTATAACAGGGCTTTTTTCATAGAGCCGAGCGGAGAGGAAACATTTTACGACAAGCGGCATCTCTTTTCGCTGAGCAGCGAGGCCAAGATTTTCGCTGCGGGGCAGGATCGAATGCCCGTGGTGCGTTTTCGTGGCTGGAACGTGGCGATGGTGGTATGTTACGACCTTCGTTTCCCGGTGTGGTGCCGCTGCCGGCACGGCGAGTACGACCTGCTGTTGGTGTGTGCCAACTGGCCGCGTGCGCGTGCTTATGCGTGGGAACATCTGCTGATAGCCCGGGCTATCGAGAACCAGAGTTGCGTTGTCGGGGCCAACCGTGGCGGCGAAGACGCATTTGGCAGTTACGACGGCTTGAGCTATATATTCGATGGCCGGGGCATGGCCGTGGGCGTGCGGCCTGTTGACTCGCCGTTCATAGTGGCGGATCTTAACCGAGGCAAGCTCGCCGAATTTCGGCGTAGTTTCCCGGCGGCTAACGATGCCGACTATTTCACATTATGATTTGTCGCTGTTGCGGCGGCCAAATTTCCATAAGGCCCACAATACGGCGGCACTCAGAGCCGCGCTTGCCGCGATAGCAGCCGGATGCCACAGGCTTGGTTCGTTGGTGACAGGCTCGCCGTTGCGCACCTGAAGCCACGCTGTAAGCACGAACATCATATTGTTAAGTACATGGGCTGCCACGGGTGCCCACAGGCTGCCTGTCCAGATGAGCAGGTAGCCGAAATATGCGCCAAGAAGCATGCGGGGCACAAAGCCGAACAGCTGGAAATGGAGCGCGCTGAATATGACTGCTACAACCCATACGGCCACGTGGCGATTGACGCCGCCGGTGGTAAGAAGGCGTTGCAGGCAGCCTCTGAATAGTAGCTCTTCTGAAAATCCGGCAGCCACACCTATGATAAGCAAGTTCACAATCAAGGCCACAACAGAAGTGTCGCCGAGGAGGCACTTCATCGTTTCAAAGGCTGCGTTTTCCATCTGCCGTGCCCACGCTTCAAAGCCTTGCGCCCAGTGGGGCAGGGTGATATGGTAATTCCAGTATATTACTGCCTCCTGAAATGGTATCGAAACAAACAGCAGCGCCACTACCAGCATAAACACCGTTATGCCGGGTCTGCTTCTAATCATAAGCAGGTCGGCCGGACGCCGGGTTACCACAAGCGCCGTGGCTACGGCAGGCACTATGAAGGCGAAAACGTCCTGTAGCATTGCGCTTATGCGCAAGTATGCTGGCAGATTGTCGCTTAGTACGGCGCCAACAATTTTCACGCAAAGAGCTGTGATGGCGTAGCATACTATGAATATGAATAAAAGCAGGAGCAGACGTTGGGTGAGTGACAGCGCCAGTTTCATGATATTTTGGTGTAAAAGGGTTCTACAATGGCTGTGTAAAGAGGGTGGAGGGCGCCGTCCGATTGTCGTATGTGCAGTGTTTCGGAGTGTGTGTCGCCGTCGGCAAGGGCGAAGTCAAACATTGTCCGGCCTGCTTGGCGTCCTTCGCGTGCGCAGATATCGCACATTCGTCTGAGTTTAAGGCCTTTCAGCTCGGCGTTGAAAATTATTTCGTCGGTCTGTTCGGCAGGCGCTATCAGTCCGAGATGGCCGTTCGGGGCAAGATGCGCCTTGGCGTAATCCAAAAGTGAGGAATACGATAGCGATGCCTGATGGCGGGCTGTGGCGCGGGCTTGGTCGCAGGCTTTCTCTCCTGATGCGAAGTACGGCGGATTGCTTATAATCAAGTCGAAAGGCTCGGCGGCCGAATAGTCTGCAAAGTTCCCTTCAACGATGGCAAGGCGCTCGGCCCACGGAGAGGCGCTGAAGTTGGCTCGTGCGGCACGGGCTGCGTCGGAGTCGATTTCGAGTCCGACAATGCTTGCGCCGGGGAGAATTTGAGCAGCCATAAGTGACAGGAGGCCCGAGCCGGCGCCGACGTCGGCAACGCGGCGCGCGCGTTTGTGGCGCGGAAAGAACCACGCGCCGAGCAGCACGCTGTCGGAACAGATTTTCATGCCGCAGCCGCTGTCGTCGATATCGAATTGTTTGAAATGAAATACGCCCATTATTGTGCAGCTTCAGGCACGCCTATGTTATGCTCGTCGAATATCGCTCGGGCGCGTTTGGCAAAGAGCGCGGCCTTGTCTTTCCACGCGGCATCGTCGATTTTCGACGGTTCCACGAGTCGGAAGTTGTTGGCGGGCGATGTTCCGGGAACTGTGAACACAAGTCTGTAGTCGGCTTCCTCTATGCGCGGCTTGCGGTCTGCACCACGGCGTATCTTTATGCGGGCCATTGCTCCGCCGCGTGTGTCGGGCGTCCTCATATTCGATATGAAATTGCCCAGAGAATAGACTATGAATATGTTTTTCTCCGGCTTGTATCGGTTTGGCCTAAGCTCCATAGGCTGTATCACGTGCGGGTGCGAGCCTATCACCAAGTCGACGCCAATGGCTTCGAGGAAATCAGCCGTGTGCTTCTGTTGCTTGTTGGGCAGGAGCTTGTACTCATCCCCCCAGTGTATGCACACCGCCACAAGTTCGGCTCCGGCTTGGCGCGCGGCCTCCACATCGGCTTTTATGGTTGCCCTGTCGATATAGTCTACAACCACGCCTTCGCGAGGCTCTATGCCGTTGGTGCCATAGGTGTAATTGAGGAATCCGAACTTGATGTTGTTGATGCTCACGATTTTGGGCAGGGCGCGGACACGGGCGCTGTCGTCGGCGTATGTTCCGATATGCGCTATGCCGAGGCTGTCGAGAGTGGCTATGGTGGCTTTCAGACCCTTGGCTCCTCTGTCGAGAGTATGGTTGTTGGCTGTCAGCAAGAGGTCGAATCCGGCATCAGAAAGCGCCTTGGCGAATGCGGGAGGCGCGTTGAAGCAGGGATAGCCGGAGTAGGGGGCTGCGCCCACCGGCGTTTCGAGATTGGCTACGGCGAAGTCGGCCTCCCGCACATACGGCTCCACAGCGCTGAAATAAGCGCTGTAGTCATAGCCTGATTTGCTGCTGCGGGCAGCGTCGAGCTGCGCCTGATGCTGCATGGCGTCGCCCACGAAGAGAAGTTCTGCCTCGTCGTAACCTGAAACGAGGGAGATGAGCGAAACATACAGCGGCAGCAGAAAAGAGAGCATCAGTCTTTGCGCTCAGCTGCCAAAAGGGTGTTCTGCATAAGGGAGCAGATTGTCATCGGGCCTACGCCGCCGGGTACGGGTGTGATGAAGCTGCATTTGGGCGCTACATTGTCGAAATCGACGTCGCCGCAGAGGCGGAAACCGGTTTTGCGGGTCGGGTCGGCCACGCGTGTGGTGCCTACGTCGATCACAGTGGCTCCGTCGGCAACCATGTCGGCGGTAATCATGCCGGGACGACCTACTGCGGCCACGAGTATGTCGGCCTGACGTGTGATTTCTGCAATGTCGGGAGTGGCGCTATGGCATACTGTGACAGTGGCATCGGCTGTGGCGCCTTTCTGCATCAGCATGGCTGCCAGCGGCTTGCCCACGATGTTGCTGCGGCCTACTATTACCACGCGCTTGCCCTTTGTGGGTATGTTGTTGCGCTTTAACAGTTCGACGATACCGGCGGGAGTGGCCGAATGGAAGCAGGGAAGCCCGAGCGACTGGCGCCCCACGTTGACGGGGTGGAAGCCGTCGACGTCTTTCGAGGGGTCTACAGCCTCGATTACCGCGTTTTCGTCGATATGGCGCGGCAGGGGGAGCTGGACGATGAACCCGTCGACTTCGGGGTCGTTGTTCAGACTTTCGACGGCGGCTATCAGCTCGCTTTGCTGCAGCGGAGCCTCGTCGGTGCTTTCAAAGCGAATGAGGGTGGAGCGGAATCCGCATTCGGCACAAGCCTTGATTTTGTGTGCCACATATGTTTCGCTTCCGCCGTCATGCCCTACGAGTATGGCTGCAAGATGAGGGGCGCGTTTGCCTTGGGCTATGCGCTCGGCTACTTTTGCGGCTATCTCCTGCTTTATTTCAGCCGCGGCTTTCTTACCGTCGATAAGTTCCATATATATGTGCGTGGTTTGCCTTGTTTGTTGAAATTCTGCTTTTTATCTTCTGCGCTTGCGCATCTGCTGCATCTGGCGCATCATTCCGGCAGGATTCGACCCCATGGTGCTTACCTGGTGCATCATCTTGCGTATCTGGTCGAACTGCTTGAGCAGGCGGTTTACTTCCTGTACAGATGTGCCGGAGCCTTTTGCGATACGTTGCACTCGGGTGCCGCGTATAACGTCGGGGTGCTCGCGTTCGTGCGGTGTCATAGACATTATTATCGCCTCGATGCCTTTGAAAGCGTCGTTGTCGATATCCACGTCCTTGATAGCCTTGCCCACGCCCGGTATCATGGCAGCCAAATCCTTGATGTTGCCCATCTTCTTGATTTGGTTGATTTGCTTGAGGAAGTCGGTGAAGGTAAACTGGTTCTTACGCAGTTTCTTGGCAAGTTCTTCGGCTTCTTTCTCGTCGTACTGCTGCTGCGCTTTCTCAACGAGCGACACGATGTCGCCCATGCCGAGAATACGGTCGGCCATACGGGAGGGGTAGAATATGTCGATGCCGTCGAGGCGTTCGCCTGTACCGATGAACTTTATGGGTTTCTCTACCACGCTGCGTATCGACAGGGCCGCGCCGCCGCGTGTGTCGCCGTCGAGCTTGGTAAGTATCACTCCGTCGAAGTCGAGGCGTTCGTTGAAGGTCTTGGCGGTATTAACGGCGTCCTGACCTGTCATGGCATCGACAACGAAGAGTATTTCGCCGGGATTTACGGCATTTTTGATGGCCTCGATCTCGTCCATCATCTGTTCGTCGACCGCGAGGCGGCCTGCGGTATCGATGATTACGAGGTCGTAGTGGTGCTGTTTTGCGAAGTCCACGCCGCGGCGTGCTATCGCTACGGGTTCTTTCACGCCGTCTTCGGTATATACGTCGACGCCTATCGACTCGGCAAGTACTTTCAGCTGGTCGATAGCGGCGGGGCGATACACGTCGCAGGCAATGAGCAGCGGCCGCATGTTCTTCTCTTCCTTGAGCTTTTTGGCGAGCTTGCCGGTAAAGGTGGTCTTACCGGAACCCTGCAGACCCGACATAAGAATGATTGCCGGGCGGCCGGAGAGGTTGAGCGGGGTGGGTTCGCCTCCCATGAGCGAGGCGAGTTCGTCGTGAACGATTTTCACCATAAGCTCGCTCGGCTTGATGGCGTTGATAACGTTCTGGCCGAGGGCTTTCTGCTTTACGGTGTCGGTAAAGGTTTTGGCTACTTTGTAGTTTACGTCGGCATCGATTAGGGCGCGCCGAACGTCCTTGAGGGTTTCGGCAACGTTTATTTCTGTGATTCTGCCCTGGCCTTTGAGGAGCTTGAAGCTTCGCTCAAGGCGGTCGCTAAGTTTTTCGAACATTTTATATTACGGGGTAGGGGAGGGTGGCTTATAGCTTGTTGGTGGCTGTGTCGGGGAATATCACTGCGGGCTTGAAGGCGCGGGCTTCGTCGGGAGTCATGGTGGCGTAGGCCATTATTATCACGATGTCGCCGGGCTGCACAAGGCGAGCGGCAGCTCCGTTGAGGCATATGGTGCCTGAGCCTCTTTCGCCGGGTATGGTGTAGGTGTCGAGGCGCGCGCCATTGTTGTTGTTCACAATGTAGACTCTCTCGCCGGGAAGTATGTTGGCCGCATCAAGGAGGTCTTCGTCGATTGTGATGCTGCCGATATAGTCGAGCCGTGCCTCTGTCACACTCACACGGTGTATTTTCGATTTGAGTACTTGGATATACATTTTTAGTAGCGTATATTGTCGATAAGACGCACGTTGTCGCAGTATACTGTCACGCAGCCGACGGTGCCTTCGGCTCCGGCGTCGCTCCAGTCGTCGACGGGCTGCATGGTGAGAGCGTCGACTATCTGGTAATATTCCGTGGTTAGACCCGCCACCGAATCGATTGCCTCGGCTGTGGCACGGGCAACTTCGGCGGGTTTCAGGCCCTGCTCTTTGAGCTGGCGGCTCTTTTCAAGCAGGCTGTGGATTTGTGGCGCGATGGCGCGTCCTTCGGCTGTGAGGCGTACATTGCGCGAGCTGAGGGCGAGGCCGTCTGCTTCGCGCACTATCGGACACGCCACGATGTCGAAGTCGAAACCTTCGAGAGCAGCCATCTTGCGTATCACCGCAATCTGCTGGAAATCTTTTTCGCCGAAGTATGCGCGTGTGGGGCGGACCCATGCGAAGAGCTTGCTAACTATCTGGGCAACACCGTTGAAGTGGCCGGGACGCATCGCTCCTTCCATTACTTCGGCCACGGGGCCGAGGTCAAACACGCGTGTGTCAGGCTCGGGATATATTTCCTCCGCCGTGGGCATAAACACATAGTCGGCGCCGCAGTTTTCGAGCATGGCGGAGTCGGCTTCCTCTGTGCGTGGGTATGTGCGGAGGTCGTCGGGATTGTTGAATTGGGTCGGGTTTACAAATACACTGACAACGAGTATGTCGTTCTCTTTGCGGGCACGGTCAACAAGGGATTTGTGGCCAGCGTGGAGTGCGCCCATTGTGGGAACGAGGCCTATGCTCTTCCCCGACTCACCTGCTGCGCGGCAAATCTCCTCAAGACGCTTTACTGTACGGATAATTTCCATTTTTATATTATTAGGGCGGCTAAGCCCTTTGTTTTTCGGCTGCAAAATTACGTATTTCCGTCCAAAAAGCCAAGAATGAAGCGGTCTAATCGCCTGCCTTGCGCCAATATCCTCTTATATTGAGCGGATAGTTGCATTTGTGAGTCAATATGGCTTGCAATCTTATGACTTTTCGCTATATTTGCCGGAAAGACAATCTTGCTGCGCGAATCTTAGTGAAATTGATAGCAAAAGATTTGTTTCGTAGTCGGATTGATTTCAACTAAACCTAATAAATAATACCAGGTATCATGAAAAAACTATTTTTATCTGTTGTGCTTGCCTTGAGCGCGCTGGTGGCCGGAGCGCAGGAGGTAAGTGTTAAGTACCAACCCGAAGTCGAACTGGGATATTCGGTGGCACGGGTACATTCGCAACCGGTTGTGTGAATCTGCATACTGTTCAGGGTGTCCGGGTAGGGCAGTATTTCTCTGCCGGCGTGGGCCTGGGTCTTGATTTCTATCACGACCTATCGGAAAGTTGCGAGATCTTCATCCCGATAACACTCAACGTGAAAGGTCACCTGCCGGTGAACGCTAATGTGACACCGTTCTTGTCGCTCGATTTGGGCTATGGCATCGGTGCGACGGAAGGAGTGAGCGGCTCAGGAGGCTTTACATGGAGTCCGGCTGTCGGCATAAGATACAAGAAAGTGAAATTCGAGCTTGGCTATACGAGCCAGCGCATTCAGGAGTATGGAATTGGCTTCGATATGAATGCTGTCCGTTTCGCCGTGGGTTTGGTATTCTGAGGTCGAATGACTGCATAAAAAAGAAGGCGCGTCCGTCGGGCGCGCCTTCTTCGTATTGTGTGCAGATTGAATTAGTTGATGAAGTACATCTGCATTGTGCTGATGTCGGACAGGTCGAGCAGCGAGCTGTAGCAGCAGCTTGCTATGCCGAGCAGGATGATGCCGCCTACGGTAATCCAGAGGCCGAGGCGCTCAGAGCACGACGATTTGAAGTTTGCCACAGGGCATTCGTCGTCGGCAATGTACATGGCCTTAACCACGAGCAGGTAGTAGTAGAGCGACACTATGGTGTTGATAAGTGCGATAAGCACAAGCACGTAGATGGCCACGCTGCCTTGGTTGATTGCCGATGTGAAGATGAAGAACTTCGAGAAGAAGCCTGCGAAGGGAGGTATGCCGGCGAGGGAGAACATTGCGAGCATCATTGCGAAAGCAAGACGGGGATTGGTGCGGTTGAGTCCGCGGTAATCGTCCATCGACACGCGGCCCGACGCATTTTCGATAGCGCCGATAACGCCGAATGCTGCAAGGTTGGAGAAGATGTACACAAGTATGTAGTACATCAGAGCGGCAACACCCATTGTGTTGAATGCAATCACGCCGAGCATGATGTAGCCTGCCTGCGATATGGAGGAGAAGGCGAGGAAGCGCTTCATGTTGCGCTGGCGGATAGCGAAGAGGTTACCCACTGTGATTGTGAGTATGATGAGAGCGTAAAGCATCCATTCCCACACATCGGAGTACAAAGCGCCGAATACCTGCGCGAGCACTACGAGGAATGCAAAGGCGGCAGCACCCTTTGAGATAACCGACAGATAGGAGGTTACCGAAGTGGGGGCGCCCTGGTATACGTCGGCGGTCCAGAGGTGGAAGGGAACAAGCGACAGCTTGAAGCCTATGCCGGCGATTACGAAGGCTACTGCTACGATGAGCATGGTGTTTAGCTCACCGGTGAGAGCGAAGTATATGTTCTCGAAGTAGAGAGAGCCGGTAAGGCCGTACACGAATGACAGCCCCATCATAAAGATTGCCGAGGAGAACACTGCTGTAAGTATGTACTTGACAGCGGCCTCGTGGCTTTCGTAGCGGTTTTTGTCGAGAGCCACCATTGCAGCCAAGGGAAGCGAGGCGCCTTCAAGGCCGATGATGAAGAGAAGGAAGTGACGGGCGGATATCATAAGATACATACCGAAGAGTGTCACGAGCAACAACTCGTAGAATTCGCCTCGGCGCATGCTCATGGCATCGCTGTTGGCCCATTTGATGGACTGAATGAGCACTATCACAACGCCGATATTGAGAATGTTCTTGATAGCGGCTATTATGGGGCTTGTTTCGTACATGCCGGCGAAAGCCACGGTGGTGCTTTCGGTGCCGAGGCAGTATGAGCAGAAACCGCACAGGGCAAGGGCGAGGGTCAGTATCGCTGTAAATGCGGGGAGTCCTTTCTGCGTCGACTTCGGCATGAAGGTATCGTAGAGGAATACCAGCAGAAACACGACCAATAGGCCGATTTCCTGCTTCATAGCTAAAAATTGAGAATAATCCATTGCAATTTATTCCTGAGAGGGGTTACATACCGAGCACTTTGAAGATTTCGGGCGAGAAAGTGGTATTAATCAGATTGTTGAAGAAATTGGGGAAACAGCCGATGGCAGCAACGCTGATAATGAGCATGGCTGTGGAGAGGCGTTCCCACCATGTGGCGTCGGTGAGGGTCAGATGGTGCTGATCGTAAACCGGGCCGAAGAGGAGTTTGCCTACCACGCGGAGTATGTATACCGCAGTGATTACGATAGAGCAGCAGGCAACAAGGGTGAATACCAGACGGAGAGAGCCCTCGCCCGCGAGGTAGTCAGCCATGCCGGCTTGGAAAGAGCCTACGAAAACGGTCATTTCGGCAACGAAGCCCGAAAGGCCGGGGAGGCCGAGCGACGCCATACCTGCTATCACGTAGCATACAGAGAGGTAGGGGAGAATCTTCATCATACCGCCCATCTGCGTGATTTCGCGGGTGTGTGTACGGCCGTAGATCATACCGATAAGCGCGAAGAAGAGAGCTGTCATAAGACCGTGGGAGAGCATCTGCATGATGGCGCCGGTCATTGCGGTGGTGTTCAGCATAAGGATAGCGAACAGCACAAGGCCGCAGTGAGAAACCGATGAGTATGCGTTGATGTACTTGAGGTCGGTCTTGACACAGGCGCAGAACGCTCCGTAAACCACCGATATGCCGGTAAGGATAAGGAAGATGTACGAAAGTTCGTGGGCTGCCTGGGGCATCAGGTAGATAGCCACGCGGAAGCAGCCGTAGCCGCCAAGTTTCATAAGGACGCCGGCATGAAGCATCGACACTGCCGTGGGCGCCGAGGCGTGGCCGTCGGGACTCCAGGTGTGGAAGGGGAACATGGCACCAAGCACGCCGAAGCCGACGAATGTCATCGGGAAGAGGAATGTCTGCCAGCCGTGCGAGATGGCATCGTTCTTTGCTATTTCAAGAATGTTCCAAGTGAGCTGTCCGCCTTCGGGAGCCGAGTGGTAGTAGATACCGATAAGGCCGAGCATAAGGAAGGCCGAGCCGCCCATAAGCATAAGGGTAAGCTTCATTGCGGAATAGTTCTTGCGGCCAGAACCCCATACGCCGATGAGGAGGTACATAGGTATGAGGGCCACTTCATAGAACATGAACATCGTGAAGAGGTCGATGGAGATGAAGAAGCCGAACACGCCGGTCGACAGCAGAATCAGCCAAAGGAAGAATGCTTTGGGCTGTGCCACGGTCCAAGAGGCGAAAGAGCCTGCGAGAACGATTATGGAGGAGAGAATGAGCATGGCCACGGAGATACCGTCGACACCTACTGCGAGGTGTATGTTGAGAGGTTCAAACCATGTCCACGAGTCAACGAAGAGCATAGGCTCTGTGGCTCCGGCATTGCGGAGGCCGAGGTATTCTAAGAGTACGTATACCGATAGAGCCGTGAGCGCCAGCGAGCCTACGACGGCAACGGCGCGTATCTGGCGGATATTCCGGCAGAGGGCGAGGCCGCCGAGCATAAGCAGCGGTATCACCACGAAGTATATCAATATATTGGATAGCATCGTAATTACTAATTTTCTGGTTTTTGCACTGTCGGAAAATTATCAGATTAGGCAGATTACTGTCACAGCGCCAAGAGCGAGTGCGCCAATGAGATACCACCATACGTACATCTGGATCTGTCCGCTCTGGAGGGGCTTGATGGCGTCGGAGGCCTTGTTGGTAACGGTGGCGAAGGAGTCCATAGTGCCGTCGATGATGTGGCGGTCAAACCACGCGAGCGGGCGGCAGATGCTGTTGAAGATAATCTTATGGGTGATGAACATATAGAGTTCGTCCCAGTAGAAGCGGTGGTGGCACCAGTCCCAAAGGGCGGGAACGGCGTTGCGGAACTTTTCGGGGAGGGTGTTCTCGTGCATATACATCTTGGCTGCGAGTCCGATACCGGCCAGGGCGACTACGAGGCTTACTGCGGCAACGCCCCAGTCGAAGTGCGCCATAAAGTCGTAGGGGTGTCCGTTCCAGCTTACGAGCTTGCCGAAGGGAATGAATCCCGACACGCAGGATACCACTGCGAGTATAATCAGAGGCAGCGACATAGTCCAAGGCTGGTCGTGGGGAGCGTGGTGTCCTTCGGGCACTTTGTGTTCTTTCCACCAGAAGATGAGGAAGTAGAGGCGGAACATATAGAATGCCGTAAGACCGGCCACCATCGACATCCAGAGGTATGCCACCCAGTCGTAACCCATGCAGGAGCTGAGGATTTCGTCTTTGGAGAAGAAGCCGGAGAAGGGTATGATGCCTGCAATGGCAAGACAGCCGATGAGGAACGTGATGTGGGTTATGGGCATATGCTTGCGCAGGCCGTGCATGGCGGTGTAGTCGTTCGAGCCGATGGCGTGTATGAGTGCGCCGGCGCCGAGGAAGAGCAGAGCCTTGAACATGGCGTGGGTAAACAGGTGGAACATCGACGCCATATAGCCGAGGCCGTGGTGTATTTCAGGACGGGCAACGCCGAGAGATACCATCATAAAGGCTATCTGCGATATTGTCGAGAATGCGAGCACGCGTTTGATATCGATCTGCGTGCAGGCCACCATGGCTGCATAGAATGCTGTGAGGGCGCCCACAACGGTGATTATCACCAGCGCTGTTTCCTCCATAAGATAGAGGGGGAAGAGGCGGGCAACAAGGTATACACCGGCCACAACCATAGTTGCGGCATGGATAAGGGCCGACACGGGGGTGGGGCCTTCCATAGCGTCGGGAAGCCAGATATGGAGGGGCATCATTGCCGATTTACCCATACCGCCCATAAAGATGAGCACGAGCGCCCATGTCAGGACAGAGCCGCCGAGGAATGTCGGCGCCGGGTTGGAGGCGATGAGGTCGCGTATGCTTGCCGCGGTTCCTTCGCTTACCTGATATACGTTGGCAATGCCGTCGGCAGGTACAGAGGTGAGGTCGGTGAAGTTGAAGGTGCCGCCGTAGTAGGATAGCACGAGAATACCGATGAGGAAGCCGAGGTCGGCGAAGCGGGTAACGATAAATGCTTTCTTAGAGGCGGACACTGCGGAGGGCTTGGTATAGTAGAAGCCGATGAGCAGGTAGGACGAGGCGCCCACAAGCTCCCAGAAGATGTACATCTGGAAGATGTTGGTGGCCACAACCAGGCCGAGCATCGAGAAGCTGAAAAGCGACAGGAATGCGTAGAAGCGCTGGAAGCCGTGCTCGTACACGCCGTGGTGGTCGCGCATATATCCGAGGCTGTAGAGATGCACCATAAACGAGATTGTGGTAATCACTACAAGCATCATAGCCGAGATGGGATCGAGCAGGAAGCCGAGTTTGATAACGAGGTTCTGCGTGAAAGCGAGCCATGTCTGGTCGAAGACAACGTACTGGAGGCGTTCGCCGGCAGCATTGATAAATTCGGGTGCGCCGCTGAAGAAGTAGGTAAACGCGGTGGTATAGGCCAGCACCATCACTGTGCCCATGCCGGCGGTTCCGAGTATTCCGGCAAGCTTGTGCGTCATCTTCATTCCCAGAAGACCCAGGAACACGAACATGAACAGCGGAATGGCCAGAATCAGAATAGGTATCGTAACATCCATAGAGCTTAGAATTTCATTTCGTTAAGTGAGCGGACGTCGATATTCTTGGCCGCGCGGAAGATGTTGATGATAATAGCGATGGCGAGAGCGGTTTCGGCTGCCGCTATGGCTATTGCGAAGAGGGTGAAGAACATACCCTCCATTTGCTCTGGGAACAAGAAACGGTTGAAAACCACGAAGTTGATATCTACCGCGTTGAGCATCAGCTCAAGGGATATCAGCATAGCAATCATGTTCTTGCGGGTGATGAATCCGTACACACCGCAGCAGAACATAACCAGAGCCGGGATAAGATAGTAAATAGCTGTTATTTCCATAAAAGTCAGCGTTTACGGGCAACGACAACGCCGCCGATTATACAAGCTAACAACAATACGCTCACAGCCTCGAAAGGCAGCAGATACTGGCCTGCGCCTGTACCCATAAGGGTGCTGCCGACGGTCTGCATGTCGGGAGCCTCCATCGCCGGTTTGGTGGCGAAAGAGATGCAGCGGCTCAGGAGTGCGTAACCGGCAATGACGAGCGTTGCCACGGCGGCGATACCGCCGAGGATACGCGATTTCGATGTCAGGCGCTCTGTGTTGTCGCCCGGTCGGCTTGTGAGCAGGATGGCAAAGACGAACAGCACCACGATGCCGCCGGCGTATACCGCAATCTGCACAGCGCCGAGGAACTCGTAATCGAGCATGAAGTATACCACGGCAGCGGCAAAGAGGGTAAACAGCAGGTATGTGGCGGCGCGGAGTATCTTGCGCGTCGTTACGGCCATCACTGAGAAGACTATCATCGCCAGGGCGACGATAAAGTACATAATTATACTTCCTACTGATTCCATATTGGTTTATTGATTTTACTTATTGTCGGTGCCGGGCTGGGGTGTTTCGCCTGCTTCGGCTTCTTTTGCCGCCTTGGCAGCTGCTGCTTTTGCTTTGGCAGCCGCTATCTTGGCTTCGCGCTCGGCCTGGGCGCGGGCAAGTTCCTCGGGAGTGGGTGCGGGTTCTTCTTTTTCGGGCAGATAATTGAGCTGCTTGACGAGTTTGCTGCGTGTGAACACAGACTGCTCGAAGTCATTGTCGAAAGCAATGGCGTCGGTAGGGCAGTTTGTCACGCAAAGCTGGCAGAATGTGCAGCTTCCGAGGTCATAAAAATATTTGTCAAGTTTTTTCTTTTTCGTGCCGGCGGCTGTTGTCACCATTTTCGATTCGATGGTGATTGTGCCGTTAGGGCAGCTGCGCTCGCAGCTGCCGCAGGCTATGCACTTGTGGTTGCCTTCGGCATCATAAATAAAATGAAGTTCCGCGCGGAACCTTTCGGCCGGGTGGTGCGTATCGCGGTTTTCGGGATAGCACTCTGTGATTTTCGGGGTTATAAATTCCTTGCCCGTTACCTTCATGCCTTTCAGGAGGCTTGCGATACCGGTGCCTAATGATGAAAAATATTCTCTTACACTACCCATTTATGCGGTATTGAGTTGGTTTATACTTAGGTTTATGCTGCGGTTGGCTAATCGCGGGCTTGTCCTCCCACGATGTCGAGCAGTTCTGTAGTTATTCCTGCCTGACGTAGCTTGTTATATTCGAGTTGGAGTTGTTCGAGGAGCTTTTGGGCGTTGTCGTTGGCGCTTTGCATTGCCATCACGCGGGCAGCCTGCTCCGACGCGCGGTTGTCGGCAAAAGCCTCCTGCATTCGCGACAGCAGGTACATCGGTACAGCCACGGCGAAAATCGATGCCGCGTCCGGCTCAAACAGGCAGGGGCGTCCCTGAGCTTCGCCGGCGCCGAGAGTGTCGGTGGATACGGGAAGATAGTTGTCGATTGTGAGGCGCTGCCGTCCTGCCGAGTGATAGTGCATATACACGAGCCGCACGAGGTCGTATTTGCCCGCTATGTACTCTTCCTGCAGGTTTTGAGCGAACGCTTTCACGGTGTCGCCGTCGCTCTTTGAGTTTACCTCTGAGTCGTGGAGCAAGGTTATTGCCGGGTCTTCGCCGATGCGGGCGAATGCTTTCGCCATTTTTTTACCGACAGGGATTATGTCGATCTGTATATCGCTGCCGTATGTGCTGCGGAGCTTGGCGAGTTCTTCGAGCACGCCTTTGAATATGTTGACATTGTAGGCTCCGCAAAGTCCGTCGTCGCTACCGAGCACGGCAATGGCCACGCGTGTCACCGAGGCATGCTTTTCGGTAAGCGGAGAGCTTACCGGGGCCTCGGACGACAGAAGGCTTGCCAGAATAGTCTGGACGCATTGGCGGAATGGCAGCAGGCGACGCAGCACACCTTCCGCCTTGTGCATCTTGGCGGAAGATATCATTTTCATCGCTCCGGTGATTTTCTCGGAGGATGCCACTGAGCCTATGCGGCCTTTGAGTTCGCGTAGAGTTGCCATTAATATGTTGTTTAGAAGCTTGCGGCCACGTCGCTTGCTGCGGCTTTAAGCTTTTCGGCTATTTCGTCGGTTAGTATTCCTTTCTGGAGCTGCGCAAGCACGTCGTCGGCATGCTTGGCGTGGAGAAGCTGCAGGTACTGCTTCTCAAATTCGGCAACTTTGTCGCCGGGAACGTTTGCAAGCAGGCCGTTCACGCCGCAGAATATGATGGCGATTTCTTCTTCCACGGGCATGGGGTGGTACTGAGGCTGAATGAGAAGGCGTTCGTTCTTGCGGCCTTTGTCGATTACGCGTGCTGTCACGGCATCGATGTCGCCGCCGAATTTGGTGAATGATTCAAGCTCGCGGAACTGTGCCTGGTCGATTTTCAGGGTTCCCGCAACCTTCTTCATTGCCTTCACCTGTGCCGAGCCGCCTACGCGGGACACGGATATGCCCACGTTGATAGCCGGGCGGATACCACGGTTGAACAATGCTGTTTCAAGGAATATCTGGCCGTCGGTAATGGAAATCACGTTTGTGGGAATGTAGGCGGAAACGTCGCCGGCCTGTGTTTCGATGATAGGCAGGGCTGTGAGCGAGCCACCGGCTTTGACAAGCGGTTTGAGAGCTTCGGGAAGGTCGTTCATCTGCGATGCCACTTCCTGATTGTCGATTATTTTGGCGGCACGTTCGAGCAGGCGCGAATGGAGGTAGAAGATGTCGCCGGGGTATGCCTCGCGGCCCGACGGGCGCTTGAGGATAAGCGATACCTCGCGGTATGCCACAGCCTGCTTCGAAAGGTCGTCGTATACGATGAGGGCGTCGCGGCCGGTGTCGCGGAAGTATTCGCCTATGGCCACGCCCGCGAAGGGTGCGAGATAGCGCATGGCGGCTGACTCGGAGGCCGTTGCGGCCACTACCACGGTGTAATCGAGGGCGCCGTGCTGGCGAAGGGCGTCGACAGTGGCTGCTATCGACGAGGCTTTCTGTCCGATAGCCACGTAGATGCAGAATACGGGCTTGCCTTCTTCATAACCTTTGCGCTGGTTGATGATGGTGTCGATGGCGATGGCTGTCTTTCCTATCTGGCGGTCGCCGATAATCAGCTCGCGCTGTCCGCGGCCTATGGGCACCATGGAGTCGATAGCTTTCAGACCCGTCTGGAGCGGCTGGTTAACGGGCTGGCGGTAGATAACGCCGGGAGCCTTGCGCTCAAGCGGGAGGCGGATAAGGTCGCCGGCCACGGGGCCGCGGCCGTCGATAGGTTCGCCGAGAATATTAACAACACGGCCGAGCAAGCCTTCGCCAACGGGAATGGAGGCGATTTCGCCTGTGCGGCGCACTGTCATGTTCTCGGTCACTTTGTTGACCTGGTTGAGCAGAATGACGCCGACATTGCTTTCCTCAAGGTTGAGCGCAACGCCTTTTACGCCGTTTTCGAACTCTACAAGTTCGTTGGCGCCGACGTTGTCGAGGCCGTAGACGTGGGCCACGCCGTCGCCTACTTCAAGAACTGTTCCCACTTCCTCGAAAGCGATTTTGCTGTTTACGTTTTCGAGTTGTTGTTTTAATACTTGGGATATCTCGCTGGGATTTATCATTTTATGCGAATGGCTTGCGGTGTGTTGGTTTGGGGAGAGATTTGTTATTTAATAAGGCTGCGGCGCAGGCGCTGCAGTTCGTTGCTTACAGAGGCGTCGAGCCGCTGTGAGTCTACCGTTACGGTGAAACCTCCTATCAGGGAAGGGTCGGTGGTGTAGTTGTACTCCATCGTGCCTTTTCCGACATGCTGCGCTATCACGTTTTCGAGGCGTTTGCGCTGCTGCTCGGGCATAGGCGCCGCGCTGGCTATGTCGACTCTGTATATTGAGTGTTCCTTGCGGTAGAGGCTTATGAAAGCGAGCGCTATATCACGGGCCATGTAGACGCGGCCGTTCTGCTCAAGCAGCTTTATGAAGTCGGCATACGTGGCATCTGCTTTCTCTGTGTCGGCGCCGTATACGGCGTGGAGCAGTAGCGATGTCTTGTCGGCGGCTGCCACGAAGGGGTTGGCTATCGCCGGAGCGAGATCCGGGGCAACGCTGAATGCGTCGGCAAGCCGCTGCATCAAGCCGTAGAGAGTTTCATTGTCGTTTCTCTCTTCGCCTACTTCGTATAGCGCTTTTGCGTATCGTCGCGGAATGAGGCCTTGGTCCATAGTCTGATCAGTTTTTGCTTTCTATCTGGTCGAGCATATTGTCGACCAGTCTGTTGCGTGCTTGGTCGTCCTTCATCTGGTCGTGCACGATTTTGCCCGCTATTTCGAGGGCAAATTCGCTCACCTGGTTGCGGAACTGCTGCTGCGCCTCTTTCTGCTGCTGTCGGATTTGGAGTTTTGCGTTGTCCATCACCTTCTGAGCTTCGACCTGGGCTGCGGAGCGAGCCTGCTCGATGATTTGAGTCTTCATCTTGTCGGCTTCGCGCAGAATGTCGGCCTGCTGCCGACGCGCCTCGTTGAGGAAGCTGTTTGCTTCCTCACGGGCGTTGTCGAGCTGTTCTTTTGCCGCCTGCGCGTACTCCACACCCTTGTCGATGAGGTCGGCACGGCTATCGACAGTCTTTAGAATCATCGGCCAGGCGAACTTCCAAAGTACGAGGAAGAGAACGCCGAAGGCGACGAACATCCAGAATATCAGGCCGAAATCGGGCGTGAATAGTTCCATTTATCTGGAGTGGGGTGATATTGTATTAAACGAAGAGTGCGAGAACGCAGACGATAACGGCGAAAAGAGCCACACCTTCCACGAGTGCCGCGATAACAATCATGTTGCTTCGGATATCGCCTGCTGCTTCGGGCTGGCGGGCGATTGCTTCCATAGCTGCAGCTCCGATTTTACCGATGCCGATACCTGCGCCGATTGCTGCGATTGCTGCGCCGAAGCTGGCGCCAAGACCTGTGAGTGAGAGTTCTGCTAACGTTCCTAACATAGCTTTGATGTTTTAAAGAGTATTATTTTGTTTGTTTTATTTTGCTGTTGTCGCTGCCGCGCTTCCGGCTTCGGCTGATTCGTTATGTTCGTGCTCGTGCTCATGTTCGTGTGCGAGCGCTATGAAGAGCGTCGAGAGCATTGTGAACACGTATGCCTGGATAAAGCTTACAAGCACGTCGATCAGGAGCATGAAGATAGAGAAGAGTAGCGATACCACCGTTGCTCCGCCTCCTGCATAGGGGCTTACTGCGGAGAATATGAATATCAGAAGGGTGAGGGTGAGCACTATCATATGGCCGCCCATCATGTTGGCGAACAGACGGACGGTAAGAGCCGCCGGCTTGGTAAACATACCGAACACCTCGATGAGCTGCATGATAGGCAGCGGGCATTTTAGCCATACAGGCACGTCGGGCCAGAATATTTCTTTCCAGTAGTGCTTGTTGGCAAAGAGGTTTGTGCACACGAATGTTATTATCGACAGCACAAGTGTTACCGCGATGTTGCCGGTGAGGTTGGCGCCGCCGGGGAATACCACAATCAGGCCGAGCAGGTTCATTGCGAGAATGAAGAAGAAGACTGTCATAAGATACGGCGCGAAGCGCTTGGCCTGCGGGCCGAGCGTGGGCTTGATAACGCCGCCGTATATGAATGTGACGCAGGCTTCTACAGCTCCAAGCCCCTTGCGCGGCGCTTTGAAGCGGTTGCGGCGGTGGAATGCCGCGAGCCATAGCATGATGCCGGCCACAAGGAGCACCGATACGAACAATGCCGCCACGTTCTTGGTGATGGATATGTCGATGGGGCGCACTTCCTCGCCATTGACCATCTCCACCACTTTTCCCTGATGCGGGCTGCCGAAGGGCGCGAGCCTGAATAGGACGCCGTTGTCATCATATGTTTCTCCACCCGATATTCTCGAAGAGGAAAAACAATGGAAGCCGTCGGTGCCGTACACTATTATTGGCAGGGGGATACGGTGATGGTGGTCGAAAGGTACCTCCCAGCCGTAGGCGTCGCCGAGGTGCTCGAAGATTATTTCCTTGGGGTCGAGCTTGCCTCCTTCCGCGCTTTCGTGGGCATCGGCCGCTGCGAATGCGGCGCCGGGGAGAAGCACGGCAGCCAACAGGGCTATGAGTATGGTGTAAAGGCGGTTCATCGGGTTTAGTAAACGCATACAGACACTATGTTGTTGTCAATATCGGCTATACCTCCGCTGATGCGGGCCTCGCCGGTGCTGCCGGAGGCATCGGTGTATGTCACTTTGCCTGCCTCGAGAGTGGCCAGCAGGGTGGCGTGGTTGTGGAGCACGGTAAATTCCCCCATTGAGCCGGGGAGGCTTACCGAGCTTACTTCACCGTTGAAGAGTATTTCTTGTGCCGATATGATTTTGAGAGTCATAGCTGTATAGCGGTCGAGGTTTTTTATTGAACTTCAGCGAGCAGGCGCTTGCCTTTTTCGATAGCGTCGTCGATTGTGCCCACGTTGAGGAATGCCTGTTCGGGGTATTCGTCGACTTCGCCGTTGAGAATCATCTTGAATCCGCGTATTGTTTCGCTCAGCGGCACAAGCACGCCTTTGAGGCCTGTGAACTGTTCGGCCACGTGGAAGGGCTGCGAGAGGAAACGCTGGGCGCGGCGGGCGCGGTGTACCACGAGCTTGTCGTCGTCGGAGAGTTCGTCAACACCAAGAATGGCGATGATGTCCTGAAGCTCGTTGTACTTCTGCAGGAGCTGTTTTACGGCCTGCGCGGTATTGTAGTGCTCTTCGCCCACGATGTTGGGGTCGAGGATTCGCGATGTGGATTCGAGGGGGTCTACTGCGGGGTAGATGCCAAGTTCGGTAATCTTGCGGTTGAGCACCGTGGTGGCGTCAAGGAAGCTGAAGGTGGTGGCAGGCGCGGGGTCGGTCAAGTCATCGGCAGGCACGTAGATGGCCTGTACCGAGGTGATGGAGCCGTTCTTTGTCGATGTGATTCGTTCCTGCAAGGCACCCATTTCAGAGGCGAGGGTAGGCTGGTAACCTACGGCCGAGGGCATACGGCCGAGGAGCGCGGACACTTCCGAGCCGGCCTGGGTAAAGCGGAAGATGTTGTCGATGAACAGAAGCACGTCCTTGCCGCCGGAGCCTTGGTCGCGGAACTGCTCGGCCACGGTAAGACCCGAAAGAGCCACGCGCAGACGGGCGCCCGGCGGTTCGTTCATCTGTCCGAACACGAGGGTTGCCTGCGACTGGGCAAGCTGTTCTTTGTCGACGTCGGCAAGGTTCCATTCGCCTCTTTCGAGTCCTTCCTTGAACTTGTCGCCGTATTTCATAACGCCGCTTTCAATCATTTCGCGCAGCAGGTCGTTGCCTTCGCGGGTACGTTCGCCCACGCCGGTGAACACGGAGAATCCGTCGTGACCTTTGGCAATATTGTTGATCAGCTCCATGATGAGCACGGTCTTGCCAACGCCCGCACCTCCGAAGAGGCCGATTTTGCCGCCCTTGCTGTAAGGTTCGAGAAGGTCGATTACCTTGATGCCGGTGGTGAGGATTTCGGTGCCTATGGTGAGGTCGTCGAAATCCGGCGCGGGCTGGTGGATCGAACGCAGGTTGTCGCGGTTAAGCTCGGGCAGCTTGTCGATAGCCTCGCCGATTACGTTGAGAAGACGTCCTTTGATTTGCTCTCCTGTGGGCACCGATATGGGGCGGTCGAGGTTCTTTACTTCGAGTCCTCGGCGCAGGCCGTCGGTACTTTCCATTGCAACGCAACGGGCGGTGTCCTCGCCTATGTGCTGCTCCACTTCGAGAATCAGGTCGGTGCCGTCGGGGCGTTCTATTTTCAGAGCTGTGTAAATCGGGGGTATGATGTTGCCTTCGCCTTCGAAAACAACGTCTACTACCGGTCCGATTACCTGTGCAATCTTGCCTGTCTTGTCGCTCATTGAATTATGCGGTGTTTGTGGTGTTTTTCGGTTTTAAATTAGAAATGCCATCCGAATACGATAACAAGTACCATCAGCACCAGGTTTACGAGGTTGATGGGAAGGAGGTATTTCCATTCCAGAGCCAGAAGCTGGTCGATTCGAAGGCGGGGGAAGGTCCACTTGAACCATATGATGATGAAGGAGAGTGCCACAGCCTTGCCGATGAACCAAACAACGGAAGGTATGTAGTCCATTATGTGGTTGAAAGCTTCCCAGCCGGGGATATGGAGGGGCATCCAGCCGCCGAAGAAGAGCAGTGAGGCAACGCCGGAAACGATGAAGAGGTTGAGGTATTCGGCGAGGTAGAAGAAGCCGAAGTGCATACCGGAATATTCGGTATGGTAGCCGGCTGTCAGCTCGCTCTCAGCCTCGGGAAGGTCGAACGGGCCGCGGTTTGTTTCGGCTGTGCCTGCTATCATGTAGATTACGAAAGCGATGATGGCGGGGATGTGGCCCTTGAAGATGAACCACATATCGTTCTGCGCTTCCACTATGCCGCCTACCGACATTGTTCCGGCAAGGCATACGATGGTGATTACGGACAGGCCGATAGAGAGTTCGTAGCTCACCATCTGGGCGCCCGAACGGAGCGAGCCTATGAGAGTGAACTTGTTGTTACTCGACCAGCCTGCGAGCAGTATGCCGAGCACGCCGATGCTCGAAACAGCGATGAGGAAGAAGATACCGATGTTGAAGTCGATTACCTGCAGGCCGTTGCCCCAGGGCAGGACGGCGAACGCGAGCATCGATGCGATGATTACGAGGTAGGGCGCGAGGGCGAAGAGGAAACGGTCGATATGGTTAAGGTGTATGATTTCCTTGATCAGCATCTTGAACATATCGGCAAAGCTCTGCAGAAGTCCCATGGGGCCGACGCGGTTCGGGCCGAGGCGGCACTGGAAAGCGGCGCAAAGCTTACGCTCGTAGTATATATAGAATAGTGCCAGCAACGCGTAGACCAGCAACAGGCCCACTCCGATGAGCAGACATTCTACCGTCACGGTAAGCCATCCGGGCATGAGCGAGCTCAGGAAGTCGTGAATCCACGTGGTGATGAGTGATAAATCTTGCATAGTGCGTTAGATATTACTAAATTGCGTGTTTCGATGTACTAAGGCTATTAACGGTCGATGTCGGGCACGATGTAGTCGAGCGAGCCTCCGATTGTGATAAGGTCGGCAATCTTGGCATCTCTGGTGAGATGGTCGACCACGGCTGCCTGCGGAAGACAGGGGGGAGCTATCTTGAGGCGGTAGGGCTTGGTGCTGCCGTCGCTCTCGAGGTAGAGGCCGAATGCTCCGCGACAGCCTTCGGTGAGCTGGAACCAGCTGCCTGCGGGCAGTTTGAGCATTTTGGGCACTTTCACGCAGTATTCGCCGTCGGGTATGTTGTCGACGAGCTGAGCGAGAATCTTTGCCGATTCCTCGATTTCGCGCATACGGCATTTGAAGCGAGCCATGGAGTCGCCTTCGGTAGCTGTTACTTCCTCGAAGTCGAGCTCGGAGTATATGCTGTAGGGCTGGAGCTTTCGCATATCGCAAGCCCAGCCGGAAGCACGTCCCGAAGGCCCGGTTACGCCGTATGCAATGGCGTCTTCACGTGTAAGCACGCCTACGCCTTCGAGGCGGTTGCGGGCTATCACGTTGCCGGTGAATATGTCGTTGTATTCCTTGAGGTTTTTGGGCAGGATTTCGAGGAGCGCTTTCACGTCGGCCACGAAGTCTTTGTCGATGTCGGCCATAACGCCGCCGATGCAGTCGTAGTTGAATGTCATACGGGCGCCGCAGGTCTTTTCCATTATGTCGAGAATCTGCTCGCGCACACGCAGTGTGTAGAACAGCATCGTCGTTGCACCGAGGTCCATGCAGAAAGTGCCGAGGAACAGGCAGTGCGACGCTATACGCGACAGCTCGTCCATCATCACGCGGATTACCTGCGCACGGCGGCTGATTTCGATGCCGGCAGCCTTTTCTATGAGAATGCAGAGTCCGTGGTGGTAATTATGGGCCGAGAAGTAGTCAAGACGGTCCATGAAGTGGAGTGTCTGCGGGTATGTGAGGTTCTCGCAGAGTTTTTCAACACCACGGTGGATATAACCCATGTAGACGTCGATTTTCTTGATTATCTCGCCGTCTACAGCGGTGCGGAAACGAAGCACGCCGTGTGTGGCGGGGTGCTGCGGGCCGATGTTCACCACGAAGTCTTCTTTCTCGAACACGCGGGTTTCGTTCTTCACGATTTCGCCCTCGGCGTTGAGTGTGTACACGTCGGTGAAGTCCGTCTGGCGTTCGTTCTTGATGCTTACGGGGTTGATATCGGGGTTGGCGTCGTAGTCCTTGCGCAGTGGGTAGCCCACCCAGTCGATGCTGAGGAAGAGGCGACGCATGTCGGGGTTGTCAATGAATATTATGCCGAGGAAGTCGAATACTTCGCGCTCGTATAGCGTGGCTACTTTCCACACGTCGGCCACCGATTGGATATAGGGCTTCTCGCGGTCGCCTTTGGCTATGACCTTTACGCCTACTACCTGGTCGAACTTGCTGGACATAAGGTAGTAGATGGCGCCGAGGCTTTCTTTCCAGTCCATACCCACGATTGTCACGAGGTAGTCCATGGCGGTGTCGGCGTCGTCGCGCAGCTTGATGGCGGCGTCGTGCCACTGTTCTTCGGGGATAGTCACCATCGGAATGGTGTCGCCCTCGATTTGAGCCTGAGGGAAGAGCTTGCTTATCTTGTCGTTGATTGTTGCCATAATGCTGTAATGGGTCAAAGCGCTTAGTCCTCAACGCCCTCCACGGGGTGTGCGGCGAGGAATTCTTCCTGTTTTTCCTTGCGGTTGACGCCTCCGAAGAAGCGTTCCACTTTAATTTTGCGTGACAATTGCATGATACCGTAAATCATGGCTTCGGGGCGGGGAGGGCAGCCGGGAACGAACACGTCGACCGGAACGATGTCCTCGATGCCTTTTGCCACGTGGTAGCTGTTGCGGAACGGACCGCCGGAGATTGCGCAGCTGCCGCAGGCTATAACGTACTTAGGCTCGGCGAGCTGGTCGTAGAGGCGGCGGAACACGGGCACCATTCGGTGCACGATTGTGCCGGCAACCATTATGAAGTCGGCCTGACGGGGCGAGGCGCGCGCTACTTCCCAGCCGAAACGGGCCATGTCGAAACGCGCTGCTCCGAGTGATACAAACTCGATGCCACAGCAGCTGGTGGCGAAGGTGAGAGGCCATATAGAGTTAGAGCGGCCCCAGTTGATGAGCTTGTCGAACGAGCCGACAATCACGTTTGTGCCGCTTTCCTGAAGCTCTTTTACGAGCGATTCAATGTATTCGTTGTCTTTCCATGCCTCGTACGGCATGCTTTTTGTTGTTACTTCCATTCGAGTGCTCCTTTCCGCCAGGCGTATACGAGGCCCAGCACTAAGATTCCGAAGAATACGGCTATGCTAATCAAGCCGTCGACGCCCAGCTCGCGCATACGCACTGCCCAGGGGAAGAGGAATACTGTTTCGACGTCGAACATGAGGAAGAGAATGGCGAACAGGTAGTATCCGACTTTGAACTGCGACATACTTTCGCCGCGAGTAGGGATACCGCATTCGTAGGCTTCGCCTTTCTGGGGGTTGAACGAGCGTGGTGAAATGAGCTTTGCAATCCAGAGGGCGAGTGCCACAAGAGCCACGCCGGTAATCAGCGCGGTGATAGCAAGCACGCCATTGTTCTCAATTCCAAAGATGGCTGATGATATCATATTGTAGGTTTATATTTATTTGCGTTTTGTCGGCAAGAAATAAGAATGTTGTTATGTCACCGGCGTAAGCCGTTGACAGCGTGTGTAATTGGAAATCCTGCTCGCGGCGCGGGCGGGCAGGGTAGCCCAATTGCGTTGCAAAGGTACACTTTTTATCTTAATTAACACAATCCCACGGCAAAAAACTTTTCTACATATGTGTGTCGTCGGCGAGTTTTGGCGACGTTCTGCCCATTATGCGAACAGGCGGCCGGAGGGTTTCTCCGGCCGCCTGTTCGTGGTGGTTATAACGGTGCTTATTCTTCGGTTGGTACTGAGGTGTAGTTGCAGTCCACGTCGACGGTGTATGATTCAGCCACAGACGACGGATCGCACTTGAAGCTCATCTTCAGACCCTCGGTGAAGTCGTACACGCCTGAAAGGTCGGAGATGGGGAATGCGGGATAGGGAGTGTCGCCGATTTTGGGTATTATGCTTTCTGCCCTGAAAACGGCTGTGGTGCCTACGATGGTGAAGTCGATGTTTGACAGCACAATGTTCATAGCGGGCATATTCGGCACGAACTGCGCGGCAGCCATGGTTATTTCCATTTTCTTGGTGTCGGCGTTGAGGTCGAGCTTGTAGGAAGTCTTGCCGGTCTTGCTTACTTCGCCGGAAGCCGAGGTGGAAGTGGTGGTTCCGAACTGTATCTGCTGGGTGTCGGACGACAGCACGTTGTACTTCAGGTCGAGGTTGAACTTCACGGAGAATCCGGGCACGTAGAGATTGTTGACCAGACGGTCGAGGAGGCGCATCTCGAATGTGTTGAACAGAGGCACGTTGGCAAATCCCGAAGCGGAGGGGGTGATGTCGGTGCCCTTGATTACCTTCCAGCCTTTTTCGGAGATGGTGAAAGGAATGTCGGAGAGTACCAGCGAAGGATAGTTCTTGCCGTCGGGGGTGCGGAGATTGTTGATTGTTATTTCGGCTTTGCCCTGGGTGTAGTTGAGCCTTATTTTGTAGTTCACGCCTGAGTAAGCCGCCTGGGAATTGGTGGTTATGTCGTTTACGAACTCGAAGCAGTCAATCATAGTCTGCTCTGTAATGGTTTCAGCGTCATTGTCGTTGCAAGCCGTGAGGCCGAGTACAGCAACAACTCCGGCGAGAATCATGCGGATTTTTTTTGTCATATTAAGCTTGGTTTACCAATTGGAAAAATCAATGTAGATGTGTTAAACGCCCTATGATGGACGCTGCAAAAGTAAGCAATACGCTTGATTTGTACAATGCGTAAATGAGAAGTGTCTGATTTTTAAACAAAAATTTGCACACATCAACCTTTATTATTATTTTTGCATCGGAAATCGGGTGCGGCTTCTGTTGCAAGACGCCAATCCCGCGATTCTTTCATAAGATATATGTTTTTATAGATTGTAGATTATTAGAGGGCTCTGTTGGGAAACACGGCTCTTTTTTATTAACCGTATCATATCTCTGAATCTAATGAGCAATAAGTGTTTAGGTGCCGTATTGGCCTGTCTGCTTACACTCGCGACCTTTGCGGGTTTTGCCGTGTGGAACAGCCACGCCCCTATGGCTCAGGACGATTTTTACTTTACCACAATGGTTCCGGACGGGGATATGGAGGCTTTCACTTACTGCGAGGGACGCCCGATAGAGTCTTTCGGCGACGCGTTGGCTAATGTGGTAAATGTTTTTCTGTATGATTTCGGGCGATGGCCTAATCTTCTGCATATTTTGTTTGTGCCGTTTCCGCCCTTGGCGGAGCGGGTGTTCAATGCCTTGGTACTCGCGTTGGTGCTTTGGCTGATGATTCGTTTCAGCCGTGCCGGAGCGTCGGTTTCGATGCCCGAGGCTATGCTGTCGGTGGTCTTTCTATGGTGCGCGTTTCCGTGGTACAACAATTTTGAATCTCTTGCCTATCAGGCTAACTATATATGGATGACGGCGGCAGTGCTCGGATTCATGCTCGCGGCAGGGCGTGCCGACATTATGCGGAAAGGCGGCTACGCGCTTTTGCTGCTGCTCGCGTTCGCCATAGGCGAGGGACACGAGGGCTTTGCCATAAGCACAGGAGCGTGGTTCGCCGGCGTTGCGTTTTTTGACAAGCGTCTTGGCTCGTTGAGGACGTGGGGCGTGGCCTTCGCCTTGCTTGCCGGTTTCTGCGTCAATCTGTATGCAGGCACTTTGACTCGTCTGGATATGGCGATGGGCGGCTCTTATTCGTTCTGCGGCATAAGCTACAGCCTCAGCCGCCTTGTGAGTCAGGCGTGGCCTTTTTGGCTGGCGCTGTCGCTTTGTGGCGTGGAGATAGCAAGACGCCGCACGTTCAGAATCGAGTCTGCCCGCATTGTGTATCCCTTGCTGTTTGGCGCCTTTGCCAATCTTTGCGTGGTAGTGGTGATACAGCACTTTCTGCGTGCTTTGTGGCCATTGGATTTGTTTTCGAGTCTTGTGGCTGTGATAATATTGTCGCGTTGGCTTGGGCGTGTGCCCGCAAAGACTATGGCGGCGTTGTCGGCGGTTTTTGTTGTATGCTATGGCTGGTGGCTTTCGGAGCTTGTCAAGTGGGAGAAGCTGTACGGCGCGGAGCATTCGGCAATTATGGCGGCGATGGAAGAAGGCCGGAATGACCGGTCCGAGGTGTATGCCGGAACGTTTACTCCGTCGGGAAAGGCTCCGTGGTACCTGATGGGCATATCCCACAATCAATTCGACGAACTGTATAACAGAAGCTGGGCGCGGTCGTACTACGCGCGCTGCAAGGGGAGGACTTTTCTTGTGGCTTCCGATGAGTCCATGCTCGGAGATTTCGAGAACTGGCCGTTGATTCCCGGCACAGCCGGTGCTCGCGGAGTGTGGCCGATGGTTGCCATGGCAGACACCACTGTAAGCGATCACCTTATATTTACCATAGGCGCCCCTACCGGAAACGAAACGCCTATCGACAAGCTGTTGATACGTGTCAAGGAAGGTGCCGAGCCGGCAGATGTGGAAATATCCCTCGGAACGGTTTATCATCCTCTCAGGATAGCCGATTCTGCTGAGGTCTTTGCGGTGGAAACCGAGCCTCTCCCGCGCACATTGAAGTTGCGCGATGTTGTGAGAATCGACACAATACCCTGTGAATGATGCGGAGATTTGAAGGACTTTCAGTGGTTTTTCTGCTTGTGGTGACACTGGCCGGAGCCGTGCTGTGGTGCCTTGAGTGCCCATATGCTTATGACGATTGGATTTATTCCCATGTGCTGTGTCCGAGGGAATGCGCATGGCAGGCCGGTGCTTTCGAGCCTGCGATAAACAACTGGACGCAGGCGTGGGAGTCGATTACCGGACGCTACGGCTTTGTGGGCGGCGACGCGCGACTGTCGAATGCAGCCCATATACTGTGGGTTCCGGCAGGGCATGGCTCGGAGGCTGTGTTCTGCGGCTTTATGATGGCGGCGATGCTATATCTGATGGCGGCGTTTGCAGGCCGAAGTGCAAAGCCCCGGCTTTTGACTGTGCTTGCAGCGTGTGCGCTTTTCTGGACTGCTTTCCCGTGGAGCAATCGTATGATGGCCGTGGTGTATCAGGCCAACTATGTGTGGCCGTCGGTGTTGGTGCTTTGCCTTATGATTTTGTTGAGGCGTCTGCCCGGTGCAGGGCGGAAGGAAACGGTCTTGACCGTGCTGTTTGCTTTTGTGGTAGGAATGTTCCACGAAGGCTTCACGGCAGTGATGCTTGCATATGTGCTTGTGAGATGGGTGCAGTCGGGGTATGACCGCCGGATAATGTGTGTTGGGCTGGCATTGTTCGCCGGTTTTGTGGTGCTTGCCGTGTTCGGTGCCTTGGGTCGTGCTTCGGGCGATGAGGCGCTGTCGAGCGGTTCTACCCACCTCAGAGAGTTGCCGCGTATCGTGCTGCAGTACTGGCCCTACTGGCTGGCCTGCCTGCTGAGCCTGTCGGCATATCTGCGAAAAGACAAGCACAGCCTCGAGAGATGGGCGGCGCCGATGCTTGCCGGATTCGTGTGCCTTTGTATGGCCGTTGTCCTTGGGCGCTCGGATCGCACGCTGTGGCCCGGATTGCTTATGGCTGCAATTGTGCTGATCGATGCTGCAGGGCGGTATTCGTCAAGGCGGCTTCGTCCGGCTGTGGCCGTGGCAGCTATGATGCTGTATTGCTTTTGGCTGTTCGGACTTGTGAAGTGGCAGAGAGTGCTCGGCAGAGAGGAAAATGCAGCGTTCTCCGTGGTCGGGAAGAGCGGCGCCGGGCTTGTGTTTGATGACTATACTCCTGACAAGGACGTGCCTTGGTGGTATATGGGCATTGTGCGTCACCCACTTGAATCGGATTTCGGGGTGCGTGCTGCCATTATGAATCTGTTGAAGAACAGGGAGCATATTCTCGTGCTGCCGCCTGCGTTGGAAGGAAAGCGTTTTTCCGAGTGGCCTCTTATACCCGGTACGGCCGGGGCGAGAGGCGTATGGCCTATGATTGCGATGAGCGACAGTTGCGGGGCGCAGCTGTCCGTCGCGTTCTCGTCGCCGGTCAATGACGCGCCCGTGGATCTTCTCCTTGTCCGAGCCAAATATGGAAAGAGCGGCGGGTTTCAGATAGAGCGCGACGTGGTGTGGGGAGCGGTGTTCTCTCCTGCCGACAGCTGCGATGTGTACCGGGCGTACATAGTTCCTGGAGAGATGCTGTGGCGCCGCGACGTATCGAGGATAGACACCGTTGCAAGCGATTCGCGAATTGTGCTATGAAGAATCCCAAGGTTTCTGTGATAGTGATATGCTACAATCAGCGCGATACTATAGGGAGGGCGCTTGATTCGGTGCTTGCGCAGGAAGATTGTGACTACGAGGTGATAATCGGAGATGACGCCTCGGCCGACGGAACGCGCGAGGTGTGCGAGGAGTATGCCCGCCGTTATCCGGGGCGGGTGCGGCTTATGCCTGCGGCTCCGAACAAGGGAGTGGTGGATAATTACTTCGATTGTTTCGATGCGGCCCGTGGAGAGTATGTGGCCGATTGTGCCGGCGACGACTACTGGCTTGGCACGAGGCGCCTTGCCGAGATGTGCGGCGTGCTTGATTCTCGCAGCAATGTCAACACGGTATATTCCGATTTCGAGATATTGGATTTGTCGACGGGCAAAAGCCGCCTTGCAAGCACCGACCCGGAATATTCGCGATGGCTCGGAGGCGATACCGAGGGGCGCAGTCTGCTTGCAGACATTCTCGGGCATATCGGGCCGCTGCCGTACCTGCTTTCGGCGTCTGTTTATCGCAAGAAGGCGCTGATGGAGGTCTATGGCAAGCATCGCCATATGGTGCGCAACCGTGCTTTCGGCTGCGAGGATCTGCCCGTGATGGCTGCTCTTGCCCGGAGTGGGGCTGCCGCGTATCTTCCTATGCCTACGATGAGCTATTCTGTCGGTGGCGAAACCATAACGCATAACCGCTCTGTGGAGCGCCAACTCGGATTCTACTGCGCCACCCTCGAGGCATCGCGCGTTCTTGGCGAGTTTTACGGCGTGGACCAGGCTCAGATGGCCGAGATGTTCAGAGCCAAAAGCCGATATATGGCAAATATGGCGTTCAAGAGCCGTCGGCATGGCCTCGTCGGCAAGGTGGCCGACACAGTGGGCAGATGGCGCCTGTCGGTCGGAATAAAGACGAAAATATACCTTCTGCTTGGCCGTATTCTGTAGGCTAAGCGGCGCGATGAGGGCGTTTGCGTCCTTGCGGTTGCAAAATAAAGAGTGTTGCTAAAGACATTTTCGGCAGAAAAGTGCTATCTTTGCAGTGCTTTACACGCTATTATACCGATATAAAACATCACTATATATTATGGCTCAATCTGAAGTACAGGAAGAATCTGAAAAGAAAGGATTAAATTTTGTAGAAGAAGAGGTGTTCAACGACCTCAAGGCCGGAAAGAACGGCGGCAGACTAAGCACCCGTTTCCCGCCGGAGCCTAACGGTTATCTTCATATAGGCCATGCCAAGGCCATATGTATGGACTTCGGTGTGGCCGAGAAATTCGGCGGCACCTGCAACCTGCGTTTCGACGACACCAACCCGGTGAAGGAAGACGTGGAGTATGTCGACTCTATACGCGAGGATATCCACTGGCTCGGTTTCGACTGGGGAAATCGCGAATACTATGCGTCGGATTATTTCCCTCAGCTTTTCGACCTTGCCGTGCGCCTGATAAAGGAAGGCAAGGCGTATGTCGACGACCAGACTTCGGAAGAGATTGCAGCCCAGAAAGGCACTCCGGGCACACCGGGGCAGGAAAGCCCCTATCGTAACCGCAGCGTGGAGGAGAATCTCGACCTGTTTATGCGAATGAATGCCGGAGAGTTCGACGAGGGTGCGCGCGTGCTGCGTGCCAAAATCGACATGGCGTCGCCCAATATGCACTTCCGCGACCCCATAATGTACCGCATAATCAAGACACCCCATCACCGCACAGGCACGACGTGGAAGGTGTACCCGATGTATGACTTTGCCCACGGGCAGAGCGACTATTTCGAGGGTGTGACCCATTCGATATGCACGCTTGAGTTCGTGGTGCACCGCCCGCTCTACGAGTACTTCGTCAAAGAGCTTGCCGACGAAAGCTACTGCCCGCGCCAGATAGAGTTCAACCGCCTCAACCTCACATATACTGTGATGAGCAAGCGCAAACTGCTGCAGCTCGTCAAAGAAGGCCTTGTGGCAGGCTGGGACGACCCCCGTATGCCGACCATATCGGGTATGCGCCGCCGCGGATACACTCCTCAGTCGATCCGCAACTTTATCGATACCATCGGTTATACCAAGTATGAGGCGCTTAACAGCATCAGCCTGCTCGAACACGCCGTGCGCGACGACCTCAACCGTGTTGCCACACGTGGCATGGCCGTTGTGAATCCTCTTAAAGTGGTCATTACCAACTATCCCGAGGACAAGGTGGAAACTGTGACGATGGAGAACAATCCGGAAGATCCTGAAAGCGGCGTGCACGAAATGCCGTTCTCGCGCACTATTTTCATCGAGCGTGACGACTTTATGGAAAATCCGCCCAAGAAATTCTTCCGTCTAGCTCCCGGCACCGAGGTGCGACTGAAAGGCGCCTACATAATCAAGTGCGACGAAGTGGTTAAGGACTCAGAAGGCAATATCGTGGAACTGCGTTGCTCTTACGACCCCGATACTCTCAGCGGTATGGCCGGGGCGGCACGCAAGGTCAAAGGCACCCTCCACTGGGTGTCGGCTCAGCATGCGGTAGACGCAGAAGTGCGTCTGTACGACCGTCTTTTCGACGTTGAGAATCCGGCTGCCGAAACAGAGCGTGATTTCCGCGAGATGCTGAATCCTGAATCGCTCGTAGTGGTGCAAGGAGTCAAAGTAGAGCCTTTCATTGCCCGCAATGCCGAGGCCGGAGCCAAGTTCCAATTCCAGCGCGTGGGCTATTTCACCCCTGACGCTGATTCTACTCCGGAGCATCTTGTGTTCAACCGCACCATAGCCCTCAAGGATACTTGGGAGAAGGTGCAGAAGAAGTCATAGAGTGAGTTATAACGACGACAATCCAAGAGATGAATTATACCGCCGGTTCCTTAAAAGCCTTAAGGAGCCGGCTTCAGAGCGTTTTTTCGACGAAGACGAGCTTGTAGAGGTATTTGATTATGCCGGTGATATTGCCAATGACTATGCGCGCTATGAGGCGCTGTTCATAGGTGCGAGGCTTTATCCCGACAGTCAGGCACTTGCGGAGCGCCGTGCTCTCTTGTATCTCGATCTTGAAGATGCCGACAAGGACTTGAAAGACGGCAGTGCGGCGGCATTTGTTGCCGACCGTCCCGAGGCAAGTTCGCTTATCTTCGACATAGTGCGGCTCGAGGCCAGCCACCCGGACAACGGCGAGGCGGCACTCGAATACCTGATGGCGCAATACGGCAAGTTTTCCGACGAGGAGATTATACGTTTTGTCGACCTTGCTTTTGACCTTGGCTGCTATCAGTGGGTGATCGACAATATGGCAGAGCTTCGCAAGAAGGTGTCGTTCCTTCCCGCGCTGCTTTACGAGGTGATGCAGGAAGCCGACGAGCAGGGCGACGACAAGACTCTTGCCGCCCTTGCGGAGGAGCTGATAGAGTCCGAGCCGTTCGCGCTCGCATACTGGGTGATGCTTTTCAAGGCTCAGGCCCGGCTCGGGCAGGAAGAGGAGGCCAAGCAGACTTTTGACACGGCCAAGGCTCTTGCCTCGGATAATGCCGCCGGAATGCTTGCGCTTGCCGATGCCGTGTATACGCTCGCTCCGTATTTGCAGCGCGAGGCTATCGACATGCTCGAGCTTGCCAAGAGCGAGAATCCCGACGAGTTTGCATACGCCGACTGCCGCTGCGCCCTGCTTGTGCAGGCCGGAGCGTCGGAAAAGGCAGTGGAAGAGGTGTCGGCTTATGCAGCGGCGCACCCGGCCGAGCTGCGTCCGATGCGCCAGTTGCTGATGTGCAATGTGGCTAATGCGCGCGCCGTTTTCGAGCGCTATCTTGATGCCAATGACGGACGCGAGCCGTCGCCCGAAGAACTCGACGACATTATCAGCAACCTGCACCTTCGCTCGGGGCTGAGGGCGCTCAACGGCGTTATGGAGGCATTGTCGGCCCGCAGGCCGCTGACGCCGCCCGAACTGTTATCGTGGATCGAAACGCTTTTTGCCGCGCAGAAGTACGACAAGGTGGTTGCCTTGGCAGAGGGTTGTACGGAGTTCAAAGAGCTTACCCAGACGCCTCTTAAAGGTGCGGCTGCGGCTTACCAGTACACAGTGTCACTTATGAAGCTCGGACGCGATAAAGACGCGCTTGCTTTTGTGGGCGAAGTGCTGCCATTTTTCGAGCTTATGATGCACGATTCGCCTATGCCTGTACGTATGTCGCTGAGGTGCTTCCTTACACTTGCCGACAAGATACGCCGGCACCCGGCACGCGAAAAGCTCTATTGGGAGTATTTCGACATGCTCGGCTACTCCAAATTCTGATTCCGGGCATTCCGAAGCCGGACAACGCTCATGCCGCAGCGCGCGCAGTCGAAATCGAGCCGGTAAAGGCCTGAATCATTTTTAAGGAATAACGGACGGGGCAGTTTTGTCCCGTTTTTTTCTTTCAGGCATGCTCCAAGTTCGCGGCGGAGGCAGTACTTGGTGGTCATTACCACCAGTTCGTCCTCTTTTTTAGGAGCGGTTTCTATTGCCATTTCGGCGATGGAAGCGCCGTGGCCGGTATAGAAGCGGCGAGCCAGCCTGTTGGCCACGTTGTCGTGGTAATCGAGGGCTTTGGCGCCTGCGAACGCGTCGTCGGCGAGCGTGCAGGCTTTGCGGCGGTCGTAAGCATAAGTGTCGGCAGCCGCTTTGTCGAGGAGCGCGAGCACGTCGCGGCGTGCTGCCGTGAGTGCCGATGCGGGTATGAAGCGTTCGCTGAGGCGGTCGTCGACATTCCCGAGCGTATAGTCCGTGTCGCCGAGTTTTGCCATAATATTGCGACGGTGAGCCTCCTGCGGGGTCTTTGCGGCGGCATATACGGAGTCTGCCACAAGGCATACCGAGCAGCCGCGTTCGTCGTCGGCGCTGATGGCTATCCTTTCGTTATCGACAGGCCTAAGGGTGAAGTCCACGCGGATTTTCCGGTAGCAGCCTGCGTCGGGACGTTCGAGGAGGTCGAAGAATGCCTTGTCGTTGTTCCTGTAGAGGGTTGTGCCGGTGGTGAGTCCTTCGGGCGCGGAGGCCGGCCACAGCTCGTTGCCTTCCACGCGGTTGAGCCGGAAGCCCACGAACGTGCCTGCGGCGTTGAAAAAGCCGAGTCCGTCGCCATTTGATAGCTGAGCCGAGAGCCTGGCCCGGAAGCTGCGCCTGCGTTTGTCTAATTCGCCTGATATTGTGCCGACGGGTATCCCGGCCCATTTCGGAGTGTCTGTCGAGGCCATTTTGCCGGGAGTGCCTTTGAGGAAATAGCTGGTGTAGCCTCTGTTGAAAGTGCGGTCGAGGTCGGGAGTGAATCCGTAGGTGCTTGTTCCTGCAGAGCTTCGCCGGTATTTGCCGCCGGAGCGCTCTACAATACGGTCGAGGGCGCGGGAATAAGCCGCTGTAACGTTCGCCACATATCGGGCGTCCTTGAGCCTTCCTTCTATCTTGAATGATGCGGCTCCGGCCTCGGCGAGGGCTTCGAGGTAGTTGACGCGGTTAAGGTCGCGTAGCGACAGGTAGTGCTTGGGCGGAGCCACGGCATTCCCGTCGGCGTCCACAAGCTCGTATGGCAGGCGGCACATCTGGGGGCACACGCCTCGGTTGGCGCTGCGCCCCATGGCTGCGAATCCGGCTTGGCAGTCGCCGCTGTAGCTTACGCACAGCGCTCCGTGCACGAATACCTCCACAGGCACATCAACGGTGTCTGCAACCGCCTTTATTTCAGCCAAAGAGTATTCTCGCGGCAGCACGAGCTGGGAGAAGCCTGCTTCGGCAAGCCATGCCGCCTTGTCGGGCGTGCGGATATCGCACTGTGTGCTGGCGTGGAGCGCTATCGGCGGCAGGTCAAGCCCGAGGTAGGCCATATCCTGAACTATGAGGGCATCGACACCTGCTCCGTAAAGCTGCTTGACAAGGCGCGAGGCTTCGTCAAGTTCGTTGTCGTAGAGAATGGTGTTCATCGTCACGTAGACCCTCGCGCGGTATCTGTGGGCGAGTTGGGCGAGCGAACGTATGCTTTCAACGCTGTTTGTGGCAGCGGCGCGTGCGCCGAATGCCGGCGCGCCGATATATACGGCGTCGGCACCGGCCATAATGGCTATGCGGCCTGTTTCGGCATTTTTTGCCGGGGAAAGAAGTTCAAGAGTTCTCAAGAATGGCTGATATTTTGTTGAGAATTGTGTAGGCGTCGGCTCTGGAGGCGCTGATGCGGTCGGGCGCGTGTGCGTCGCTGTTGACGAGTATCGGTACTCCGGCCCTTACCAGCCGGTCGAGGTAGCGTATGCCGGGGAAGAATCGCCCGTGTTCGGCGTATGCCTTGGTGTTCAGTTCGATGGTAAGTCCTCGGTCGATTATCGTGTTTATCACAGGTTCGATGCAGCCTTGGTAGAACGAGCTGTCCTCGATTCCGGGGTGGAAGTAGGACGCGTTCTGTCCCACCTTGTCGAAGTGCCCCACGATGTCGAAGCCGCCTTTTTCGAGCATTTCGGCCGTGCGCCGGTAGAAAGTGTGCACCACATATTCGATATCTCCCCGGAAGTACAGCAGCATTCGTTTGGCGAACGAGCTGTATTTGCCGTCGATGTCGACGGGTTCGCCGCTTTGCGACGGTATGAAATGGACAGAGCCAATTATGAAATCGAGGGGCAGGCTTTTGAAATATTCGTTGGAGGGACCCCAGTCCTTACCGAGATAGTCGACCTCCATGCCGGCATAGAATTTGCACGACGAAAGCTCGGGCATAGCTGATATGCGGCGGTATTCGTCGATGTATTCCTCCACGGCATCGAAACTCATATTGCACGGCGATTCTATAGGAATGGGGGAGTGCGGGGTGAATCCGTAGGCGGTGAATCCTTCTGCCACGGCGGCACGCGCCATGTCGAGCATGGGCGCGTGTCCGTCGCAGAACTGTGTGTGACTATGGAATGTGTATTGCTTGTGTTCGGAAATTAATTGTCTGAAGTCCATGTGGAAAAGCAGTGAGGCTTCGTTAATATGCCACTTCGTGTATCAGTTTCCCTTTGCGAAGTAGCAGCAGGTAGCGGCAGAAAAGGCCGAGAATAAGGGCGTCGGACAGTCCGGCGATAGTGAGAGAGGCTGCCATCGGCAGGCCGAATCCTTCGGGAGCGAAGAATATGTATGTGACTACGACCAGTGTCATAAAGAGCGCGGGCAGCAGGCATATCACGTATGCCTTACGATGCCGTGCGAGATATACTGTGGCAGCCCAAAGTGTGACAGCGGCGAGAGTCTGGTTTGTCCACGCGAAGTATCGCCATAGAATGTCGAAATCAATCAGCAGCAGCCCCAAGGCGGCTGCGAAAACAGGCAGTGACACCAGTATTCGCTTGCGGATAGGGCCTTGGTCGATATGGAGCATGTCGGCAAGCATCAGGCGTGCCGAGCGCAGGGCGGTGTCGCCGGTAGTGATAGGCGCTGCTATCACGCCGAGCATTGCGAGGAGGCCGCCGGCGGCTCCGAGCCATTCGACGGATATGGCGCTTACGAGGGCGCCTGCGCCTGCGTGGGAGGACAGGAAGTCGGCAAGGCCGCTGTAGCTTCCTGTGAATGCTATCGCAGCGGCCGCCCATACGAGGGCCACTATGCCTTCTGCCACCATTGCGCCGTAGAATACCGGGCGGGCGAGCCGTTCGTTCTTGAGGCAGCGAGCCATCATGGGCGACTGTGTGGCATGAAAGCCCGATATGGCGCCGCAGGCTATGCTCACAAACATCATCGGGAAAACAGGATGGGTTGAGGCATCTGAATAGCGGGAGGCAAGACCGTCGGAAAAACCGTCGGGTATCGGGTATGCGCCGCTGAGCAATACCACCAGCAGGCCGCCTGCCATAAACAGCAGGGCGAAGCCGAATATGGGATAAAAGCGCCCGATAAGCTTGTCGATAGGCACGAGGGTGGCCGTCATATAGTAGAGGAATATCACGGCGATCCAGAAGAGCGTGCCTGCCCACGAGGGAGTAAGCCCGGCCAGGAGTCCTGCCGGAGTGATTACGAACACAGCCGCCACGAGCACAAGGAGCAGCACGGACACCACGCGCATCACCTGCTTGACTGCCGGGCCAAGTTCACGACCGACGAGTTCGGGCAGCGAATCGCCTCCCGAACGTATCGACATCATAGCCGATATGAAGTCGTGGACGGCTCCGCCGAATATTGTTCCGGCAACGATCCATATAAAAGCAGCCGGGCCGAACATAATGCCCATTATTGCTCCGAAAATTGGGCCGAGTCCTGCTATGTTCAGGAATTGTATGAGGAACACCTTCCATGTAGGCATAGGGGTGAAATCCACCCCGTCGGCTTTGGTATGGCAGGGCATCTTGCGGGAGTAGTCTGTGTCGAATACCTTTTCGGCGATGGCGCCATAGACGAAGTAGCCGCCTATAAGCACGGAGAGAGCTATCAGAAATGCCGTCATTCCTTTATTTCAGGTATGGCCGAGCCGGGACGTCCGAGGCTTTCGCGCATATTGGTGTCGGCTTCCATATTCTTCATTCTGTAGTAGTCCATGATGCCGAGGTTGCCGCTGAGGAATGCCTGGGCCATTGCCTTGGGGAGTTCGCATTCGGCTTCGATAACCTTTGCGCGGGCTTCCTGCGCGAGGGCTTTCATTTCCTGTTCGCGTGCGATAGCCATTGCCCGGCGTTCTTCGGCCTTGGCCTGGGCGATGTTCTTGTCGGCCTGTGCCTGGTCGATTTGCAGAGCCGCGCCGATGTTGCGGCCTATGTCGATGTCGGCGATGTCGATAGAGAGTATCTCAAATGCTGTTCCCGAGTCAAGGCCTTTGCGCAGCACGAGCTTGGATATCGAGTCGGGATTTTCGAGTACCTGCTTGTGGCTTTCGGAAGAGCCGATGGACGACACGATGCCTTCTCCGACGCGGGCGAGCACAGTGTCTTCGCCGGCGCCGCCCACGAGCTGGCGGATATTGGCACGCACTGTAACACGTGCCTTGGCTATGAGCTGAATGCCGTCTTTGGCAACGGCTGTCACCGGCGGAGTGTCGATTACCTTGGGGTTCACGCTCATCTGCACGGCCTGAAAGACGTCGCGGCCTGCGAGGTCGATGGCTGTGGCCATCTTGAAGCCGAGGTCGATGTTGGCCTTGGAGGCCGATACGAGGGCGTGCACCACGCGTTCGACATTGCCTCCGGCGAGGTAGTGGGCTTCGAGGTCGTCGCGGTTGACGTCTTTAAGCCCTGCCTTGTGGGCTTCTATGAGGGCGCGCACGATTACGCTTGCCGGCACTTGGCGTATGCGCATGAGCACGAGTTGCACCAGGGAGATTTTCACGCCGCTTACGCGCGCTGAAATCCACAGGAAGAACGGGCAGTAGTAGAAGAATACAATCAGGAATACTACCGCCAGAACGATAACGAGAATTACTGTAAGTTTCATATTAAATAGTGTTCTATTGGTTTTCGAGTCGGACCACCGAGTTGCGCAACGAGGCTATGCGGGTGCGCATAGCGCTTGTTTCGGCCTCGCTCCGCACTATGGCGTCGGCCACGGAGCGGTCGCCGCTGCCGTACTTTGCCCGCAGGGCGTCTTCCTGCTCCAGATGGCGGCGCAGCGCTACCGACGCGGCGAGATATTCGAGCATGGCACTGCGTGCGCGTTCGCTGCGGAAGTCGGATAGGGCGGTGTATACCTTGCCGTTGCCCATATCGAGGGCAAAACGCGGTTTGGACTTGTTTGCCGACGACGCATTCTCTGCCGGGAGGCGTTTTTCGAGCAGTGCCTTGTAGTCGGTATCAGGTTTGCGGGTTAGCGATATGTCGCTGAGTTTGGCGAGCGCGGCGAGATTAGGGTCGTCGGGCGACGCGTTTCGGCGCATCTGCGAGGGTATGAACACATATATTGTCACCTTGCCGGGTATGTGGTTGCGGTCTGTAGCCCACCAACCGAGGCCTGATGCTTCGTCGATGGCGAGGAGGAAGTCGTTGTCGGGCGAGTTGTAAGGCATGCCTACGTTCTGTGGCTGGTAGTAGCCGTCGTCGGAACGGCGGGTCATAAATATGTCGTAGCCGCCGAGCGAGTTTTCTCCGTTGTTGGCGAAGTACAGCGTCATGCCGTCCGGCATAAGGAAGGGGAATAGCGCGCTGCCTCCTTCCGCGAGGTTGTCGGATAGTGGGCCGGGATGGTCGAGAGTGCCGTCGTCGAGTATTCCGGCGCCATAGAGCGAGTACACGTCGGCGGTGTCGGTTGATGCCCAGAGTATCTCGCTGTTGTTTTCAGGCATATAGGCTACCGAGAGGGGGCCGGCTCCTGATGCGCCGATGCTTTGAAGGGCGTCGGGGGGCAGTATGCGCCCGGCCTGCGGGCTGAGGCGGTATGCCTCGAAGAAGCTGAGCGAATCGACAGAAAGCGAGTCGACAATCTCTATCTGTTCCACTCGTTCGAGCATGTTGCGGAGCAGCACGAGCCTCGAACTGAGCGTCTGGTGTTCTTCGGGAAGTTTTTTGTTTCGCGATTTGGCCACTGTGGCAGCCCATTTTTCGAGATGGGCGTCGGCCTGTTCCACATCGTACTGCTCGAGGGCGTATTCGGCGAGCATCTGCGAAGCTTCTGTCACACCTCGGCTTTCGGCCTGCTTGAGCGGTGCGACGGCTTCTGCCGTTTCGCCGAGTTTCATGAGAGAGGCTCCGAGAACGAAGTTGGCGTTTCCGTCGCGTGGCGAGCGCTTCACTAATTTGCGAGCCTGCTCTGCGGCTGCGGCGTAGTCGCCTTCGCGGTATAGCTTGCGTGCTTCGTCGATAGGCGCTGCTATGGCCGATGCCGCAATGGCGAGCGACAGTATGGCTGGGTATATGCGTTTCATCTGTAGATTCATTTGATACCGCGGGCGTTCAGCGCCTTGTGGTAGCGGGCGGCGTTGATACGGTGGCGGTCGTAGTCTTTGGCAAAATCGTGGTATCCGGAGAAGTCACTTTTGGCGCACATATAGAGATAGTCGTGCGCCGGGGCGTCGAGTACGGCGTCCAAGGTCGATTTTTCGGCTATCCGTATGGGTCCCGGTGGCAATCCGGCGTGGATATATGTGTTGTACGGAGAGGATAGCTTGAGGTGTTGGGAGTTGATGCGGCGCAATGCGAAATCGCCGGTTGCGAATTTCACGGTAGGGTCGGCTTGCAGCTTCATGTTTTTGTCAAGCCGGTTGAGGTATAATCTGGCCACTTTCCCGCGTTCGTCGGGCTTGTTCGTTTCTTCCTCGACTATGGAGGCGAGCACGGCCACTTCCACCGGCTTCAGGCCGAGCTTCGAGGCTTTGGCCCGGCGCTCGTCGTTCCAGAACGAATTGCGGTAGCCAAGCAGTTTTTCCGCCACGGCTTTTGCTGATGCCGTCCAGTAAAACTCGTATGTGTCCGGCAGGAATGCGGCCGAGTATTCTTGCTTTTTGAATCCTGCCTCTGGCAGTATGCTGTCGCACGCGGCGGCAAAAGCGGCTGAGTCTATTTCGAGAACGTTGCCTATGCGTGCGGCGAGTTCGCCGAATGTCCGCAGGTTGTTGTATGTGAGTTTCACCGGAGTCTGGCGCCCGTGGAGTATTGTGCGGGCAAGGCTTAGCGCGCTTGTGCCCGGCTGCACGAGGTAGGATCCGTGCGCTTCGGCAGCGTCGCCGTTCTGCCTTTCCCATAATGTGGCAACCTTGTTGCCGAAAGATTCTCCGAGTGCGTCGCAGAGTATGCGCCGCACATCGCCGTGCGATGCGTCAGCCGGTATCTCCACGCGTGTTGCTTCATATTCGTATTTGGTAGAGGCATAGCTCCATGCGGCCCAGATGCACGTTCCGGCAAGTACTATGGGGGCCAGGAATAACCATATGATAATCTTCTTAGTTTTCATTGCAACACAAAAGTACGAAATATCCATAAAACCGCCAAACCAAAGCAAAAAAGAGGCGCCTGAACAGACGCCTCTTTATAAGGCCACACCAAAGGATGCGATGAAACTCCGAAATGACAGGATTTGAGTGCTCGCCGCCCTTTGTAATCCCCCGGCACAGAGGCTACCGGCAATCGCAAGGATTGACAGCGGGGCCCGCCATCGGTCGGCTAAGCTTGTTCTCGGTATTTCACGTAAAAATTGACGAGTTTCCCAATCAACTTTGATGTGGTATGCTTTCTTGTGTTTTGAAGCGGCTCTCTTGTCGCTTTTGTTTTATAACGCAAAGTTAAGTCACAAGGTTTGTATCTGCAAATTTTCGATGAGGAAAAAGTGAAATAATCGCGAAAAAAAGAGTAATTGAATCTAAGGCGGCTCCGCGTTGGGGCTAATTCGGAAAAAATGCTTAATTTTGCGTGATAGAGAAACGCGAACGGCTTTTTGTGCCGTGCGCCGACAGTAGAACTGATAGATAAAAGTATGGGATTTTTCGATTTCTTTAGCAGGGACAAGAAGCAAAACCTCGATCGTGGCCTGCAAAAAACCAAGGAAGGCGTGTTTGGCAAACTGCGTCGCGCGCTTGCCGGGCGTCGCACTATCGACGACGATTTTCTGGACGAGCTTGAGGAAATCTTTATCAGTAGCGATGTCGGCGCGGAAACAACCCTTAAGATAATTGAGCGCATACAGGCACGAGCCGCACGCGACAAATACGTTGGCGAGGACGAGCTTAATGCCATGCTGTGCGAGGAAATAACGGCATTGCTTGCCGAAAGCCCTTCGGAAGATAATTCGGGGCGTTTTGTTGTGCCGTCCGGCCATAACCCCTATGTTATAATGGTGGTGGGCGTGAACGGCGTCGGCAAGACCACGACCATAGGCAAGCTTGCCCATCAGTATAAATCGGCCGGCTACAAGGTGATGCTCGGAGCTGCCGACACTTTCCGAGCCGCCGCCGTCGAGCAGCTCGACGAGTGGGGCCGCCGCGCGGGAGTGCCTGTTGTGAAGCAGCAGTTGGGGTCGGACGCTGCGGCAGTGGCATACGACACACTGTCGTCGGCAGTGGCCAACGGCATAGACGTGGCCATAATCGATACCGCAGGCCGTCTTCATAATAAGAAAGGCCTTATGGACGAGCTTGCCAAAATTAAACGCGTCATGGAGAAGGTGGTGCCCGGCGCTCCCCACGAGGTGCTGCTTGTGCTTGACGGCTCCACGGGGCAGAACGCCTTTGAACAAGCGCGCCAGTTCTCTGCCGCCACGCAGGTTACCGATCTTGCCGTTACCAAACTCGACGGCACGGCACGCGGCGGCGTGGTGATAGGTATCAGCGACCAGTTCCAGATACCTGTGAAATATATAGGAATAGGCGAGGGTATAGAGGATTTGCAGTTATTCAACAAGCGTGCTTTTGTTGAGTCCCTTTTCGGAAATAAGTAATGAGCCATATGAAAGTGGGGATTGTGAGCATGGGTTGCTCCAAGAACCTTGTAGACAGCGAGCGGCTTGCCCGCCGCTTTCTTGACGCCGGAATAGAGATTGACTTCGACAGCGCCGAAGGCGCCGATTATGCCGTGATTAACACCTGCGGCTTCATAGGCGACGCCAAAGAGGAGTCAATCGAAAAAATTATGGACGCGCTCGCGGCCAAAGAGCGAGGTGAGTTGCGCGGAGTTTATGTGATGGGCTGCCTGAGCGAGCGCTATCGCAGCGAGCTTGCCGACGAGATACCCGAGTTGGACGGCATTTATGGCAAATTCGACTGGGATGGCATCGTTGACGAACTTGCCGGAAAGAACCGTGCCTCTGCCCGGCCATGGGAGCGCGAGCTTTCGACCGCGCCGCATTACACATATGTAAAGGTGTCGGAAGGCTGCAACCGTTTTTGCGCGTTTTGTGCCATACCTCTCATCACGGGCCGGCACCATTCGCGTCCTGTTGACGAAATAGCCGCCGAAGTGGCCGACCTTGCCTCGCGCGGCACCCGCGAGTTCAATATCATAGCTCAGGACCTGTCGAGTTACGGCTGCGACATTGCCGAAGGGCGCTCGCTTCTTGCCGAGCTTGTTGACACTCTTGCGGTGATTCCCGGTGTGGAGATGCTGAGGCTTCACTATGCCTATCCTGCTGATTTTCCCTATGACGTGCTTGAGGCGATGGCGCGCCATTCCAATGTGTGCCGTTATCTTGACATTGCCTTGCAGCATATCGACGACGGTGTGCTGGCAAATATGCGGCGGCACATCACAGGAGCGGAAACGCGCGAGCTGTTGGCGCGCATACGTGCCGCCGTGCCCGGCATACATATACGTACCACTCTTATGGTTGGATTTCCGGGAGAGGACGAGGCTGCATTCGGCCGCCTGCTCGATTTCGTGCGCGAACAGCGGTTCGAGCGTATGGGCGCCTTCGCTTACTGCGAGGAGGAAGGTACATACGGAGCGCGCAACTTTGCTGACGACATACCCGACGATGTGAAAAAAGACCGTCTTGACCGCCTTATGGCGCTTCAGCAGGACATTGCCTTTGACATTGCCGAAAGCAAGGTAGGGCAGAGGCTGCGTGTGATTGTCGATGAAGCCACGGCGGGCGGATACATTGGTCGTACCGAATATGATTCGCCCGAAGTCGACTGCTGCGTTTATCTTCCTGCGGAACCGCGCCTCGAAATCGGAGCTGTGTACGATGTCGATATTACCGGGAGCGAGGATTTTGACCTGTTGGGCGTTGTAGCAGCGAGCTGATATGCTTTCTCATTACTTAAAGGACGATTTTAATGGCGTGGCTCGTTTTGTCGATGACAAAATGGCCGAGGGACGTTCGTTCTGTCTGTTTCGTCTGCCCGGTGACGCTGACGGCACCTTGTGGGTAGTATTTGATTTGTTTGCTGACGACGACAAGCACAGGCCGACGGCGCGTGTGAGGCCGTGGCAACAGCCGCGCTGGATAGACTTTTCGACACTTGAAGACAGGGCCGTGCCGCGTATGGAGGTGTGTCCGGAGTCAACCCCCAAAGAATATTACCTTGGCAGCATATCCTCCCTTACGCAGGAGCTTGCCGAAAGGGGTGGCAAGACTGTGATATGCCGCAATATATGCGGGACATTCGACAAGTTTTCGCTCTGGCCTATGGTGAGGCGCTATTTCGATGAGACAGAGGGTAATGGCGCGCTCACATTTTTATTCCGTCATCCGTCGACGGGCTTTTGGATGGGTTCTACTCCAGAGCTTATACTGGAGCGGACTATGAGGCGCGCCTTTCACACAATAGCTCTTGCCGGCACGCGCCGCGCGGGAGAGCTTGGCCCCTGGGACGATAAAAATATAGAGGAACACCGTCTTGTGGCCGATGATATAGAGCGGCGCCTGCGCGGGCTGGGCTTTGATTTCAGCCGCAGTGACATGCGCGAGCTTGCATACGGGAGGATAGAGCACCTGTGCACGGATTTTGAATCTGGCATCGTGGAGGACTATTCGCGGGAACGGTTCGACGCCGTGGTCGACGAGCTGGAACCGACGCCCGCTGTTGCCGGTTTTCCCCGGGAGAAGGCATTGGCCGAGATTGAGAAATACGAGCTATGGCCCCGCCACTGTTACGGAGGTTGTCTGAACATAGCCGACGTAAGGGTAAATATGACTTACGGAATACTGCGCTGCGTGCATTTCGACGACAAGCGCTGGGCCGTGTATACCGGGAGCGGTATAACGGCTCTGTCGAATCCTGAAGCCGAATGGGCCGAAACAGAGGCTAAGGCGGCTCCGCTTCTTAATGTGCTTGGAGTATGAAGGGGCATCCGTCGCGACATATGGTCATTGTGGTGTTTATCTCAATGGGCGCGCTTTTCTTGTTGTCGGCCGTGCCGTGGGGGCGTATTACCGGCAACAGGATAAAGGATTTCAATCTGATAGAGGACTTGGTGCCGCGTCCCAAACCGGCAGTTGTTGCCGAGGCGCAGCCTGAGGCACCGGCGATTGATCCAGAACTTGAGAATTTTATGGCAGAGAGTGCCAAACCTGTCGAGGAGCTCCCTGCGGAGCCTGTCCCCGAGGCTGTCGTGGAGGTGGATACTTCGGTGGTGGAGCATGTGCCTGTGATGGTTGAAGAAGTTGCGACGGTCGATTCTGCGGGAATGGTGCTTATAGAATCCTACGGAGAGGCTATGCTGCCTCGTTTCAAGGCAGCGCTTTCGCGCGGCAAAGCGCGAGTGGCGGTTCTCGGCGATTCTTTCATAGAAGGCGATATTTTCACTCAGGACCTGCGCGCCATGCTTCAGGAGCGTTATGGCGGCGAAGGAGTGGGATATGTTGGAATGCATAGCGATTTTCCCGGATTCAGGCAGACGGTTCGTCTTGGCGGCTGTGGCTGGAAGATGCGCGATATACGGAATTTTTCAGGACGCGACACCGTGCGCACGGTAAGCGGAGAGTACGGTCTTGCCTCTGCCGGGGCAAAAGCCACTTACAAAGGCTCCAAGAGCCGTAAGGCGCTTGGCAGCTGGAGTCGTTCGCGCTTTCTGTTCGTGTCGCCCGACAGCGGCACCGTGACCCTTGCCACAGACGCCGGCCCGCGGAGTTTTGCGGTGGCTCCTTCGGGAGAAGTGCAGATGCTTGAACTTGAGGGCGCTACCGGCGAATTTGTTGTCGAGTCGGACATTCCCGGAATGGTCGGCCTCGGCGTTTACCTTGACGCAGCCGGAGGAGGTGTGCAGGTAGACTGTATGTCGATCCGGGGCAATTCCGGCATAGGGCACAGGAAGATGAATATGCGTCTTGCCGCCGGTATGCGGCGGTGGGTGGACTACGACCTTATAGTGCTTGAATACGGTATGAATGCCCTGAGCCCCGAGCAGTACAACTACGAGCCTTACGCGGTGGCGATGGCGAAGGTTGTGGAGCGCATACGTTCCTGCTATCCCGATGCCGACATAATAGTGCTCGGAGTTTCGGACCGAGGTGTGAAAAACGGTGCAGATGTACGGTCGCTGCATACTTGCGAGGCTATGGTGAAGGCTCAGCGCTCTGCAGCTCGGCGCACCGGGGTGCACTTCTGGGACACTCGTATGGCTATGGGCGGCGACAACGCCGTGGTCGACTGGCGCCGGCGCAAGCTTGTCAATGCCGACTACATACATCTTAACTATGCGGGAGGAAGAGAGCTTGCCACCCTGTTCTATCAATCGTTAAACGCTTCTCTTGGTGAATAGGGCGATTGCGATAGTTATAGCGTGTGTGCTGGCGCTGTTTTCGGTGCGGGCCGACGACGAGTCGCAGTCAGAACTGCGCCTCAACCCCGAGATAGAGCAGGAATCGGACGAATCCACCTATGATTACGGCTTTCTCGATATGGAGGCCAACAAGATATGTATGAACGGTGCCGACTGGAGCGCGCTGCGCGAGCGTTATGCCGGGTCGTGCGACACCGGCGAGGTATTCTCGGTGGTGTACCTCGGCGATTCCCATGTTCAGGCTGATTTCGGCGGCGCGGTGCTTCGCAGGAGGCTTTCAGAGGTGCCGGGCAGCGCCGGTCGCGGCATAGTGATACCATTCAAGCTTGCCGGAACGAACGAGCCTAACGACTACAGTGTGCGCATGCAGCCGAGATATCTCTCGGCAAAGCTTATGAAGCAGCCGTGGGAGGTCGAGATGCCTTTTACGGGCATAGGCTTGAAGCCTTTGGCGAGCGAATGCTGCGTTGAGATATCGTGTGCCGAGCAGCCTTTCAGCGAGGTTCGGCTTCATTATCGGGGCGAGCGCCCGGAAGTGCTGCGGGTGGAGGATTGCGAGGGCAATAAGCTGCCTTTTGAGTATTGCGATTCCACTCTGTGGTTCGACCAGTCGGTTTCAGATGTTAAAGTGTGCTTTGAATCGGCTGAGCGCACCGTTTTCGGCGGTTTTGAGTTGTGGACCAAGGGCGGGGGCGTTCTCGTGCATTCGGTTGGCAATAATGGTGCCACATATTCGTCGTATGGGGCGATCGATAATTTCGGGAATCGCTTGTCGGCATTGCAGCCCGATCTTGTAATCATAGCCTTGGGTACGAACGAGGCATTCGGTCGCTTCGACGAGGGGGTGATGCGGCAGTCGATAGGCAGGCTTGTCGACGAGGTGAAGGCTGCAAACCCTGAATCGCAGATTCTGATGGTTTCTCCTGCGGAATGCCTGCGCAAGGTGTATCGGCGTGTCAAGGGACGTAGGCGGCGAGTGGCCGCTACTGTGGTCAACGACAATGTGGCGCAGGTGCGCGATGTGATAAAAGATTATGCGCAGAGCCACGGTATCGCTTTTTATGATAGTTATGCTGTGGCGGGAGGCAGTGGCGCCGCAGAGAAAATGAAGCGTGAGAAAGTGCTCGGATCAGATGGGGTGCACTATACTGCCGAAGGGTATCGCCTATGGGGCTCGCTTCTCGGAGATGCAGTTCTCTGCGAAATGGGCTGTTGGTGATTAAGTTGGTCTTGCCTCGCTGTATCGTTTTAAAAGTTTTCCATTTTAAAACTTTAATTTGTTAGATATTAGTGTGTTGGCTATTGCAGGTGTTGTTATAAATTTTCCAAAATGAAAATTTGTGGATAAATAAACACTGCAAAAGTTGCACTTTATCGGGAATATTCATAGCTTTGCAGTGTTATTCTGATGGAGCTCTTCGCGGGCTCTTTGTTTTGGATACTTTGGAAAATTATAAAACACATGATACAGGTAGTAGTGAAACGCGACGGTCGCGTCGTGGGCTATAACGAAGAAAAAATCAAGGCAGCCATACGCAAGGCCATGCTTACAACGGAGCTTGGCGAGGACGAGGCTCTTATCCAGAAGATAACCGACCGCGTTGGCGCCCGGGGCTCCGAGCGTATGACGGTGGAGGATATTCAGGATATGGTGGAGCTTGAACTTATGAACAGCCCCCGAAAGGAAGTCGCAAAGCGCTACATAGCATATCGCGACCAGCGTAGCATAGCCCGCAAGGCCAAGACCCGCGATATGTTCCACGAGATAATCGAGGCCAAGAACAACGATATCACCCGCGAGAACGCCAATATGAATACGGATTCTCCTGCGGGAATGATGATGAAGTTTGCCAGCGAAACCACCAAGCCTTTCGTTGACGACTATCTGCTGTCGGCGGAAGCACGCGATGCCGTGCGCAGCAATTATATCCATATCCACGACAAGGACTATTACCCGACCAAGAGCCTTACCTGCGTGCAGCACCCGCTCGACAACATTCTGAACTACGGCTTTATGGCCGGCCATGGGGAGTCGCGCCCGGCCAAGCGTATCGAAACGGCAAGCATAATAGCCTGCATATCGATGGAAACGGCTCAGAACGAAATGCACGGCGGGCAGGCCATCCCTGCATTCGATTTCTATCTGGCGCCATTTGTGCGCTCGTCGTTTGTGGAGGAGGTCGAAAATCTGGAGCGCCTTACGGGTCGCGACCTGTCGGAAATGAAGACTGCCGATTTCGGCGACTATGTGAGCCGTCCTCTTGATGAGCTTCAGGGCGACGAGCGCCTGTTGCAGCATGCCGTGAACCGCACCGTGAGCCGTGTGCATCAGGCTATGGAGGCATTTATCCACAATATGAACACTATTCATAGCCGTGGCGGCAACCAGGTGGTGTTCAGCTCCATAAACTATGGTACAGACACTTCGGCCGAGGGTCGCTGTATTATCCGGGAGTTGCTCAACAGCACATACGAGGGTGTGGGCAACGGTGCCACGGCCATATTCCCGATACAGATATGGAAAAAGAAGCGCGGAGTGAGCTATCTGCCCGAGGATCCGAACTACGACCTCTACAGACTTGCCTGCAAGGTGACGGCGCGTCGCTTCTTTCCGAACTTTGTAAATCTCGACGCAACGTTCAACCAGCACGAGAAATGGCGAGCCGACGATCCGAAGCGTTATCAGTACGAGGTGGCCACGATGGGCTGCCGCACGCGAGTGTTTGAAAATCGGTTTGGCGAAAAAACATCGATAGGCCGAGGCAATCTGTCGTTTACAACGGTCAACCTTGTGCGCGTGGCCATCGAGTGTATGCCGATACGTGACAGGGAGGAGCGCCTTGAGGCATTCTTCCGCAAGCTCGACAATGTGCTTGAGGTGACGGCCCGTCAACTGAACGACCGCTATGACTTCCAGAAGACGGCTCTTGCCAAGCAGTTCCCTCTGCTGATGTCGAAATTGTGGACGGGAGGCTCGGTGCTTGCTCCTGAAGATACTATTGAATCTGTGATAAACCAAGGCACGCTCGGCATAGGGTTTATCGGTCTGGCCGAATGTCTGATTGCGCTGATAGGCAAGCACCACGGCGAAAGCGACGAGGCTCAGGCGCTCGGACTTAGAATTGTGAGCCATATGCGCAGCCGCATCAATGATTTCTGCGAACGGTACAAGCATAATTTCTCGGTGCTGGCAACTCCTGCCGAAGGTCTTTCAGGCAAGTTCACGGCCAAGGATCGCAAGACGTTCGGCGAAATTCCCGGAGTTACCGATAAGATTTACTATACTAATTCCAACCATGTGCCGGTGTACTACCATTGTTCTCCGCGCCACAAGGCTGAGGTGGAAGCTCCTTACCACGCCCTCACGGGAGGCGGACATATATTCTATGTCGAAATCGACGGTGATGCGACCCATAATCCTGATGCAATCGCTTCGATAGTCGACCTGATGGATAAGAACAATATCGGCTATTGCTCGGTTAACCATACTCGCAACCGCTGCATGCACTGCGGGTATGAGGACGCTTCGGCGGAGCTTGACGTGTGTCCGAAATGTGGCAGCGAGGCTATCGACCGCCTGCAGCGTATCACCGGCTACCTTGTAGGCACTACCGACCGCTGGAACAAAGCCAAGCTTGCCGAACTTAACGACCGCATAGTGCATGAATAAACCGCTAAGGGTGGTGCGCATAGTCGAGGGAACGTCGGTCGACGGCCCGGGCTTGCGCACTTCTGTTTATTTTGCGGGGTGCCGCCATCGTTGTCCCGGTTGCCACAACGAGCAGACATGGGATTTCTCCGCCGGCAGTGATATGACGGTGGAGGAGGTGATGGCAGTTGTGCGTTACAACGATTTCCCGGTTACTTTCAGTGGCGGCGACCCTATGTACAGCGCGGACGCAATACTTCCGTTGGCGCGCGCGCTCGTAGCCGAGGGCTATGGCATATGGTGCTACACGGGTTTTACCTACGAAGAGATTGAGCAGCATGGCACAGAGGCTCAGCGGGAGCTGCTCGGGCTTGTCGATGTGCTTGTCGACGGCCCTTATGTGGCATCGTTGCGCTCAACCGACCTTCGGTTCCGAGGCTCTTCCAACCAACGCCTTGTCGATGTTAAGGCCACGCTGCGAAGCGGTATAATTAGGAGTTGGGAGTGAGGAGTGAGGAGTGAGGAATGAGGAGTGAGGAATTAGGAGTTGGGAATTAGGGGTTAGGAATTATAAAGGGCGGGCGGCGTGCTGATGCGCGCCGCCCGCTCTTTATGATGCGATGTAGAATTTAGAGGGCTGCTTTGACGCCTTCCACGAGTTTGTCGTGGTTGCGGAAGTCGGGGTGGCCTGTGGCCTTGCCTTCGCGGTCAACGAGAATGTAGTAAGGTATGCCGTCGACGTTGAAGCGGTTGCGGATTTTGGCTATTTGCTCCTTGTTTACGAGCATGTGCTTGCCTTTGATTCCGGGAATCATTGCGGCATAGTCGCTGAGTACGGAGCTTTCGTCGGCAATGTATAGCCACACGATGTCTTCGTTGGCGAGTTCGTCGGTTTTCAGATGTTCGTTGGCAGCTAAAGCGGCACGGCACGGGCCGCACCAGGTGTTCCAGAGGTCGACAAGTACCACCTTGCCTTTGTAGGGAGCCACGATGGCGTCGAAGAGGTCGCCGTCGGTTTCGGGTACGGGGGTAAGCTGTGCCTTTATTTCCTCAAGTGCTTTGAGTGCGGTTTCCTGACGCTGTTTCAGAGCGTTGGTGTAGAAAGGTGTCGAGGCGCCTGCGAGTCCGGCAAGGTCGGCTTCGGAGAGCTTGCCGCTTTTGGCTTTGGCATATGCCTTGACAAATCTGCCTACTTCGGCAGGCTGGGAGCTTTCTACTCCGCATTCTTTCCAGTTTGCCTGACAGGCGTTGCCGTATGACGAGAACGCGAGCAGTTTCGGGTTGGCAACATTGATTGTCTTTGCTACGCGGGCATATTGCTCCGGGCCGGGGAGTGCTTTGATCGAGTCGGCTATGCCGGCGCCGTTGCCTTGCTTGTCAAGGTAGTAGCTGTTGTAGTATGTGGGTCTTGCATCAACAATAGTAGTGAGCACGTCGGCATCGATGCTGGCAGCTATGTATTCTTTTGCCGGCTGCGGAATATTTAGAGAAGCGAGGCTGTCGAGCAGATTCGAGCGTAAGCCGAGCAATGCAGTGGTAAATTCGTCGGGAGTCATACGCCAGCTGAAGTCGGGGTTCCCGTATGTGACGATTTCCAGATTTACGTTTCCTGTTGCTCTGTTGAGAGCTGCATAACGGCCGTTGTCGAATGTGCGGTTTATCATCGAGATGCTTTCTCCGCCGGGACGGTTTTTGAGTATGGCATCACCTGCGTATGCGGGGTCGATGTAGATATCGGTGGGAGTGCCGGGAGCCACAAACACACCGGGGAAGTATACCGTCAGCGCTTCGAGCTTTGTGCTTATGTTGCTTGTGCCTGAGAGGTCGGGGCTTATTGTGCCGTTGCCTTTTTCGTCGAGTTCCACGGTGTATTCCTCGTATCCTGCGATGCTGCTGGCTAAAACTTTGAGTTTGCCATATCCCGGGCGGTAGTCAAGTACGTGGAAGCGAAGCTCTGTGGGTGCCGATTCCATAACGGGTTCTGCGAAAATGTCGGTGGTGTCGAGGCCTGTGATTTCGGCGGGAAGTGCCTTGTTGAGGCGAGGCGCTTGAGCGGTCGCGTTTTCGCCCACGTTGATGCCCCATATGTTCCAGCCGTCGGGAGTACCCTCGGTGAAGTCGATGCTTTCAGTGTCGAAAGGCACAGGCTCGAAAGTGAGGCGGAATTCGGCTTCGCCGCTTTGGGGCATTATCAGCTCTTCGCCGGGAACGATGCTGTCGGCGCCGGTTAAGGCGTATGTTTTGCCTCCGGCAACTATGTGGCTTTCGGGCGCTATCTTAATCCACATGCCCGGCTGATATTTTACGTGGAATTTCAGTGTTGTGGCCGAGTCGGAGAGAGATACCTGATATACGTCGAGATTTCGGTTATCGGCTGCTGCTACTTGAGGCATGTCCACTGTTCTGGGGCCTTTGGAGGTGCAGGCGCAGACAAGCAGGCACAAGATTGCAAGCAAAGGGAGGAAGAATTTTTTCATTGTTTTTAGAGGGTGTTTAATAATATCTGTTAAAGCACAGGTTGGTGTATTTTTGTTTAAGCTGTTCATTAAGAAGAGGGAGCATAGCGGTTGCTATGTGACCGATGAGTAATGGGGCAGGTTAACAAAAAGACGCCAAAACGGCACTATTGTTAAATTTGCCCTCAACGAAATCATCGGATAATATCTGCCGGGGCGGCATCAAAGGCTTCGCCTCCAAAAAATTTGAGTGTCTTTATCCCTTCGCCTCAGTCACATAGCCACCGCTATGCTCCTTCATCTCAGTGATAAATCCATCTCAAACTTTTTGGCCTGAGCTTGAACAGATATTATTAAGCACCCTCTTAGGTTTAGATTTGTTGCAAAGATACTAATTAGAATACAGTGGCGTGCAGATTATTACGCTCGTTAGTCTTAAAAAAATATAAAACACAATTATTATGCCGGTTTAGGATCTGCTGTATGTTCTCGTGGCGGTCGGAGCTTGGTAGCTCAGGCTGTACCGGGCGGGGACGAATTGCCCACAAGGTAAATGCGATGAGAGGTATAATTATGCCTGCCATAACCATAGTGTATATAAAGGCGTTGTATTCCCGGTTTCGGTAGTGGCGCTCCACTGCTTTGCCTCTCCGGCCAGAATATGCTTTGGGCGCGATGACGAAGGCAATGGCGAAAAGTGCTATGCTGATAAAGGCATAGATGGCTAAAGACACGGCTCTATGCCCGACTTCGGCAGCTATGATTAATGTCGGGTAATAGATGTATGTCAAATAATAAAGTGAAAGCATGGTGGAGCCGTCCATGCGCCGGGCATATGACGTCATGCCTGCTTTTTCGCCTATCCACCACAGATAGTCCAGAAAGGTGAAACGGTATTTTTTAGCCATATTATTACGCTCTCATAATCTTGCAGATGGTTCTTGCTGCAAAAATAGTGCGATTTTATGAAAAAAGCTATTGCTGTTATGCTCGAAATCGTTATATTTGCGAAGTCTAACCTTGTATTTGGAATCGCTATGAGCAATGAGCCTAAAGATAATGATGTGAAAGGATATTTCGCGGCGTCGATTCTGCTATCGGAAGTGCAATGGGACCCGGATAAGTTTCTGAAAGATTTGTTGTCGGATTGGAATATTGATTTTTCATCGGACGATAATGACAAGGAGGCCATTGTGGCGCATTACGGCGACGGTTTTGCAGCTGTGGCGCTTATGCCCGGACGCGTGCCCGATGACGAGGCCGAGCATTATGCGGCGGCCAACTATATGTGGCCCGGAGCTGTAGACGCGGCCAAAGCCCACAAGGCACATATACTTGTGGCGATAACAGGAGGCGACGACGACATTATGGCCAAGGCCAAATTATTTACAAAGATTGTGGCCACATGCCTTAAGCAGGACAACGCAATAGCCGTTTATACCGACGGGGTAGTGTTTCAGCCCGAATTTTATAAGACGGTAGCAGCGATGCTGCACGAGGACGGCCTTCCTGTATTGGACTGGGTATGGTTCGGCCCTTATCATGCCGACGGGCATACGGGCATATATACCTACGGCCTGCGGAAGTTCGGCAAAGAGGAGATAGAGGTTTATGCCGACGCTGACTTGAACGAAGTGCGTGACTTCCTTTTCGATATAGTTGCCTATGTGCTTGAGTGCGATGTTGTGCTTAACGATGGAGAAACCATAGGCTTTTCAGAAGAACAAAAACTTCAGATAACTGTAAGTCCGGGCATTGCTTTGCCCGGCGATACTATCAAGATAGAGTATCCGTCCTGAAATCAGCAGCATTTATAAATCAATACAGCTATGAAAAAGTTATTGCTAATTCTTGCGCTTGTCACAATGGTTGTGCAGTCTGCATCTGCCCGCGCACGTGTGCCCATTACTTACGGCGAACACGAAAAAATTGAAAAAGTAGGAACTCTTCCCGAAGGTTTTACGACGGACGGCGGTGTTCAGCTCGATCTGGGCTACAAATACACTGTGTTCGAAATAGCATTCGTTCCGCTGTGGACTACCGACGAGGGCAAACTCGTAGGGTATGACACTAACGACCCCGACAGCTATTATGATATCGACACGCTTCTTGAAGAAGACGAAGTTCGCGCAGAAGTGCTTTCAGCAGCCGGTGTGTCGGAGCTTACAGATCTCTACAAAATGCCTTTTTGGGACGCGTGGGGCGGAAAGCTCGTGGCGCTTGCCGTTGTGGCACTGATACTGTACGGTATTTTCGGGCGTGATAAAAAAGCGAAAGAGCCTGAAGCGATAGCTCCTGCCGTAGAGGAATAAACACTCTCTTAAAATAAACTACAGACTCCGGGGTTTTCCGACACTTTTCGGGAAGCTCCGGCGTTTTTTGGTGGACAATAAGAAATTGTTTAAAATGGCCAAAGCCGAAATTTTGGATTGGCGGGACAATTAGAGGGTGTTTCATAATATCTGTTAAAGCACAGGCCAAAAAGTTTGAGATGGGTTTATATCTGAGCCGAAGGAGCATAGCGGTGCTATGTGACTGAGGCGAAGGGATAAAGACACTCAAAATTTTTGGAGGCGAAGCCTTTGATGCCGCCCCGGTAGGTATTATACGATGATGTCGTTTGAGAGAGTATTTAACAATAGTGCGTTCTTGGCATCTTTTTGTTAACCTGTCCATTACTCATCGGTCACATAGCCACCGCTATGCTCCCTCTTCATAATGAACAGTTTAAACAAAAATACACCAACCTGTGCTTTAACAGATATTATTAAACACCCTCTTAAAGAAAATAATCATTAGAGTATGTTTTTACTTTTAACTCTATGAAATCTTTAGAAGCTTTTTCGGCCTGTTTCAAGCTTTCATTCAGTCGTTATGAAACCCCATAACTCCTTCATTCAATCTCAAAACATACTCGAAAAAAATCAGTCTAAATCTTAACATAAGCCAAAAGTAAACATACTCTTAGCCGATGGCTATCAGTTCGATTTCAAATATGAGGGTGGAGCCGCCCGGTATTCCCGGCTGGCTTATTTTTCCGTAAGCCTGTTCGAACGGTATGTATACCTCCCATTTGTCGCCTACTTTCATTTGTTGAAGGGCTATTATCCAGCCCGGTATCAGGTCGCGCAGACGGAATGCCGGAGCCACGCCTCCTCGGCTGCTGTCGAAAGCCTTGCCATTGATAGTGCGCCCGGTGTAATGCACGGTTACCACGCTGTTGCGGTTGGGCGAGGGGCCGTTTCCGCGTTTCAATATTTTGTAGTATATGCCTTTGTCGAGCGGTTGCACGCCCGGCTCGTTCGCTTTTTCGGCGAGCCAGCGTCGATTCTTGTCGATATATTCTTGTTTTGCCATATCTGTTAAGTTTATGCAAAAATACGAATAAGTCGAGCGCAAAAGCAAATTAATTTGATTTTGCCGAGCGTGAGTATTTAAGACGAATGTCAAAAATACGAATAAGTCGAGCGCAAAAGCAAATTTTGCCGATTTTTTGCCGTACGATTATCAGGAGTCAATGTCGGCCGGGAGTGCGCGGGCCATAAACGCCGATATCAGTACGATGCAGGTCACGATGCCGAACACCAGCGCGGTGGAGTGCATAATATTGCCGTAACCTACCAGCGGCGACACTATTGCGCCGAACACATAGCCGGCAGTGCCGAGCACGGCGGAGGCTGCTCCTGCGTTATTGCGGCCTTCATTCATGGCAAGCGTGTTGCTTACGGTGAAAATCATTCCCATGCCGTACATTGCGGGTATGAGCAGAAGTTCGTAAGCCATAAAATTGTCAAGAAGGAACAGCACCGCCACTTCAGCGGCTATGGAGGCCGACAATATGATGCCACCGATAAATGCAGCCCGCTTTAGAATCTTGAATTTCAATGCTGTCATAGAGCCGGCGCCTAAGAATAAGGCATTGAATCCCATAATCAGGCCAAATTCCGTCTGGCTGTATCCGAAGTGGGTCTGCATTATGAACGGAGCCGATGAAATATAGGCAAAAAGGAGTCCGAGCGCCGAACCTTTAAATAATACGTGGGTCATAAAGCTGCGGTTGGATAGCAGCCCTTTGTAGTCGCTGAAGGCGTGGGAGAGCTTTCCCTGCAGGCGTCGTTCAGGCGGGAGGGTTTCTTTAAGTCCCTTGCTCGACGCAACGAGCGCTACCGAAAATATGCTCAGGAACACAAACACACCTTTCCATTGAAAATGTTCGGACACGAATCCGCCCAGTACCGGGGCGCAGGCAGGGGCAAATCCGTTGATAGCTCCTATCACAGCCATTACCTTGGCAAGGGTGCGGCCTCCGTAAATGTCTGCCGGAATGGTGCGAGCAAGAAAGTATCCTCCTGACGCGCCGAGGCCTTGGAAGAAGCGGCATATGAGGAAGAAGTGTATGGTAGGGGAGTAAATGCTTACTACTGCCGCCGCGCAGAATACCGCAAGCGAAATCATAAGCACCGGCTTGCGTCCGTATTTGTCGCTCAGCGGACCGAGGAATATCTGTCCTAACCCCAGACCGGCCATGCCGGTGGTAAGACCGAGCTGTACCATCGGCACGGAGCATTTGAAAAACTCTGTCATCTCCGGCAGCGATGGCAGGTACATATCGTTGACAAAGGAGCCGAAAGCGCTTAGCGCAGCCAGATATATTACGAGGTATATGTAATTGACGGAGATGCCCGTCGGATTATTCTGCTGAGATGTCATAATATTTGAGGTATCATAATACTATAATGTTTTACGGCGGTGCGAAGTTGGACGGTTATGCAAAAAAAATTGGAAGCAGATGTGTCAAATCAGGCACTTTGGGCGTTACCATATTATGAAATCAAAACAGATACTTTCTATTTTTGCTATATTGCTCGTGTCGGCCGTGTTTTCGGCTGAGGGGGGCGGCTGGCGCGACGACGTGCTCGGCGATGGTTATGAGATGCGGTACTGCGAGCAGGATTCGGATTACAGCGGGGCTGTGCGTTCGTCGATAGTGCGTAAATTACCCAAAGAGCCGGCAGCCAAAGGAGTGTTGTATATCCACGGATTCAACGATTATTTTTTTCAGTCCGATATGGGCAATCGATTTGTGGACAAGGGATATGCTTTTTATGCCGTTGACCTCAGGAAATACGGACGTTCGCTGATGCCGGGGCAGAAACCTTTCGAGGTACGAAGCCTTGACGAGTATTTTCCCGATATTGATTCGGCGATTGTTGCCATGCGGCAGGACGGAATCAGGGAGATAGTGCTCGACGGGCATTCCACCGGAGGATTGATTGCGTCGTACTATCTGTCGCGCAATCCTCGGCCTGATATAAAGGCACTGCTGCTGAACAGTCCTTTCCTCGACTGGAACCTTGGGTGGAAAGAGCATCTTGTGCCTGCGATATCCTTAATGGGTAAGTTTTTTCCGGATATGAGGATTCCGCAGGGCGATTCGGAAGCTTATGCCGAAAGCCTGCTTGCGTCCGACTATGGAGAGTGGGACTTTGATACCGACTGGAAGTTCCGCCGCAGTCCTGATGTAGATGCCGGCTGGATTCGGGCAATCGACAAAGCGCAGAAAGCCCTCCGCGACGGAAAAGCGGATATAGGAGTGCCTGTGCTATTGATGTATTCCGACCATAGCGTGTATGGCGACAGTTGGAACAAGGATTTCAACAGCGGCGACGCCGTGCTTGACGTGGAGGATATCCGCCGCTATGGCAGCCGGCTCGGGCCGGACGTAACCTGTGTGAGAGTTTTCGGAGGACTGCACGACCTTGTGCTTTCTGCACCAGGGGTGAGAGAGCCGCTTTATAAGTATATATTCGGCTGGCTTGCTAAGAAGCTCCCTAAGGAGAAGATGGCAGAGTGACGGTTATCGTCTTTTCATAAGCGACAAGGACAGTTCGTAGGTGTTCAAGGCCGTTAGTACGGCTGTTCCGCCGATTATTGTCCACGCCGGTACGAGGTAATTGTCGGCTAACATCTGTACGGCGGCGCCGGAAGTGAGCGCCATGTCGTGCACCGCGCTTCCTATGTATGGCAGGGCTGATGAGAACAACGCCCCTACGGCGAAGCCGGCTGCGGCGGCAATCGCGATGGCTTTCTTGCTTCGGCGCTTAAGCTCGGCATTCTCTGCCTTGATTGATTCTACAGCGTCGAGGCTGTGTTGAAGCTTGTTGATAAACGAGAAATCGGAAGAAAGCTCCGGGTCGAATTTTCGGAATAAATCCCTTATTTTGTCGTCTTCCATAAATGTCAAATCTTTGTTGTTTCGAGAAGTTTGCGGAGATGCTCGCGGCCTCGCGAAAGCTGTTGTCTTACGGCCACTTGCGACGCGTCCACTATATCTGCGACTTCTTTCACGCTGTAACCTTCGAGGTAAAACAGCAGTATGGCTGTACGTTCTTTGGCGGGAAGATTCTCAAGGGCCGAGTATAGCTCCTGATAGCGGAAAGCGGAGTCGGTCGAATCGGCCGAGGCGATGTGCCGGGCTTCGTCATATCCTGCGGTTATCTTCTCGGAGCGTTTGTGGTTGAGAAAGGTTGTGTAGCCTATGCGGTACAACCAGGCGCCGAATTTGTCGTGGTCGCAGCAGGTGTCGCACGCGAGGTATGCCTTGATATACGATTCTTGCGCAATATCGTCGGCCAATTGCGAGTCACCACAGCAAAGAGCCACCAGAAAGCGTCTGAACGCTCTCTGTGTGCTCTTTATATGGTTTATGAATAGCTCGCGCTCCATCGGTTTATTTCTTGTCTTCGTCGGCGAGCTGCTTGCGGGTTACGAAGTATACTATCAGGTAGCTGATACCTACTGCCAGGCAGGAGGCTCCGCATATCATCGGAATCATCACAGGCTCCATTCGGATCGTGAAGTCGTTTGCCAGCCCCACTAAGCCGAAGATTACAAATCCGAGTCCGCATAGTGTGAAGATACTGCCTCGGAGAAGGCGCAGGTTGAGAATTTCGCGCGGGCTACGGCGGGGGTTGCTGAAAGCTTCGGCGAGTTTGTCGGTGTCGATGTCTTTGTTGGCTTCGATTGCCTTGATGAGTACCTGGGCGCGTTTGTTGTCGCTGTTCATATTGTACAGGAACACAATAAGGACTATTGCAACAGGGAGAACAACGCAGATGAAGATGGGGACTAAGATGCCAGTCATATCGTTTTAGTTTTTTTATTTGTTGGTAAATATTGTTTCTTTGAGATCTCGTATGATAGACACACCGAGGAAGGCAAAGGTGACATCGGCTCGGAATTTTTTTCCGAAGGTACATAAAAAATCGTGGTTTTTATGTACCTTTGCGGCGCGTTTCCAATCGCACATTATCTAAATTTAAAAGGACTCCAATATGGGAGGATTTTTCGGAACAATATCCAAGAAACCCTGTGCCTCCGACCTCTTCTACGGCACCGACTACAATTCACACCTCGGCACAAAGCGCGCCGGTATGGTAACATTCGACCCCGAAGAGGGCTTCAACCGCTCTATTCACAGTCTTGAACGCGACTATTTTCGCTCAAAGTTTGAAGACGAACTCGACAAGTTTGTCGGCTGTCAAGGCCTCGGCGTGATAAGCGATACCGACCCCCAGCCTATAATAGTCAATTCGCATCTGGGGCGGTATGCGGTAGTGACTGTGGCTAAAATCAACAACCAGCGACAGATTGCGGCCGAGCTACTCGAGAAGGGCATGCACTTCAGCGAATTGTCGGCCAACAATATCAACCAGACAGAGCTTGTGGCCCTGCTTATCAATATGGGACGCGATTTTGTTGATGGTATAAATCTGGTATACAAAAAGATAAAAGGCTCGTGCTCTATGCTCGTCCTTACCGAGGACGGCATAATCGCAGCCCGCGACTACCTTGGCCGCACGCCTATAGTGATAGGCCGTAAGGAAGACGCCTATGCAGCCGCAAGCGAGAGTTCGGCATTTCCCAACCTCGGCTACGACCGTGTGCGCGACATCGGGCCGGGCGAGATAGTGCGCCTGCGGCCCGACAGCTGCGAAGTGCTTCAGGCTCCGGCCAAGCGAATGCAGATATGCTCTTTCCTGTGGGTGTACTACGGTTTCCCCGCAAGCGAGTACGAGGGCATAAACGTGGAGGACGTGCGCGAGGCTGCCGGACGCGCCATGGGCCGAGAAGACGATACCGATGCCGACTGTGTGTGCGGCATACCCGACTCGGGAGTCGGCCACGCGCTGGGCTACGCCGAAGGCCACGGCATACCATACCGTCGCGCCGTGCTCAAATACACTCCCACATGGCCGCGCAGCTTCACCCCCGGCAGCCAGTCGCGCCGCGACCTCGTGGCAAGAATGAAGCTGATACCCAACCGTGCCATACTCAATGGCAAAAGCGTGGTTTTCTGCGACGACTCCATAGTGCGCGGCACCCAGTTGCGCGACAACGTGCAGACATTCTTTGAATGCGGAGCCCGCAGCGTGCATGCCCGCATATCGTGTCCGCCGCTGGTATATGGCTGCCCGTTTGTCGGCTTCACATCGTCGAAAAGCGACCTCGAGCTGATAGCCCGTCGTATAATAGGCGATTTTGAAGGCGACCCAAATACCAACCTCGAGCGCTATGCCACCACGGGCACACCCGAATATGAGCGAATGGTAACAGAAATAGGCCGCCGCCTTGGTCTCACCACACTGAAATTCTCAAAGATAGAAGATCTGGTGGAAAGCATAGGCCTGCCCAAGTGCCAGATATGCACACACTGCTTCGACGGCAGCAGCATGCACCCCGACGAGGCTTACCAAGAAGACCACGCCGCCCCCTCCGAGCAATAATCCCACACCAGCATACAATACAGACGAGAGGCTGTCAATCCCCCAAGGATACAGCCTCTCGTTGCTTGTAAATAGCCACTTAAGCCAATATGCCCGGAAACAAATCAAACAACCTCTTATTTTAGTTTTGCTTGTTGGAGAATATAGTTGAATGAGTAGGCGCGGTCAACGAGTGTGTGCGAAATGAGGACGTAATGCCAAGGTTTACCACTATTTTGGGCTGTGAATTCGGAAGCGAGGCGGCAGAATTCGCGGGCGGCTTCTGCCTTGGCTTGCACGTCCGGGTCGTTGACATCTTTCTCGGCTTTGGTTTCGCACATATAGATTGCGTCTGCGGTTTCCACAATGAAGTCCGGCTCGTATTTCTTCGCTCCATTTGACCAGTATATATTGAACTGATTTGGCACGGGGCGAATCCATTTGAGGACTTCGTTGTTGGTTTCGAGTATGAACGAGAAATCAAGCTCGGTTGAACTGTCGAAACGATATTTGGTGTAGTAGGATTTTTTGAAGCCGACGTACACAAACTTAATGACGGCAGATTTTGGCGCCGGCACAGGCTCGTGAAAATCCAAAGTATCCCAATCGTTGACAACGATGTGTTGGTCGAGGATTTTTGAGAATGGCAGCACTCTGTTAATTTTGAACTCTCCCGGAATTATGCGGTAGTGTTCTTTCATTTGCTTATAAATGTTGTTGGCGAGGCTATGCTTAAGTGAGTGGACGCGCTCGTTTAAATCATCATCGGAGATGCCGGGAGTATTATTGCGGAGAGCATTGATGGCTTGACCGACAAGTTTATAAAGCAGATCTGAAATCTCGTCATAATCCACATCGTCGAAGTCGATAAGAGAAGCAATCAACTGTTCAACGGCGGGGCGTTTGGAACTGCCGGACTTACCGGCGATAACCTCGAAGTTGCTTGAATTGGTCAGGCCTTGACGGATAATCTCACGGCGCAGTTTGTCGAGATTATAGCCCTCGGAGGTGTCAAGGTCAAAATCTTCAAAGATAGCCTTAACGTGCTGCTGCTCAATCACGATTCGTGGTATCTCGATAATGCTATTTATATGATTCTCTGATACAATATCGTAGTATTCCTCAAGTTGTGATATTTGTTTCTCTGCTTCTTGTTCTGCAAAAAGATTTCCCTTGAAAGTGTCCTTAATCAGGGTAATCGCTTGTTCGCATACTTGTCCTTTTACATCTTCGTTTTTTAAGTCATCATATGAGATGGCTCCGTTGTCTGCGAGTTGAGCTATTGCCGTTTCTACTGCTTTGCCAATATGCTTTACTACTTCGACACTCTTTTCATCACACTCTCTGCCCGAAAGATTTAACCGTTTAAGAAGAATCTGCTCGGTAGAGGTCGGAGTGGTTTCCACTCGACCTCCCTGCTCGCGCTCGTCTCGGTCTTCAAGTTCGATAAACGAAACTCGTTTGAGAAGTGAATTGCCTTTGTTGGCCTCGTCAATAACTTTCTGAAAGTTATCGTGAGCAATTACAGTCAAGGTATCAACGTCCTTATTGCCGGTGCGCTGTCCGCCGTAAGGCAAGCGCAAACCACGTCCGATTGTCTGCTCGATAAGTATAGCCGCATTTGAAGCCCGGAGGGGAATAATCGTATAGAGATTGTTCACATCCCAGCCCTCTTTGAGCATATTGACGTGTACGACAATTTCTATTTCGTTGTCGGGAGATTCAAGGGCCACAAACTGCCGCTCGATGTCCTCGTCCTTTTTCGAGCTGCTGTCGATGCGCAGCACTTTCCCTTTGTAAGCGCAATGGAAAATACGGTCGCTCTGCAATAATTCCTCTACTTGTTTGGCGTGGGTTATGTCGCGGCAGGCAACGAGTATGAAAGGCTTTACCACAGGTAAATTATTCTGCCTTGCATACATCTCGATAGCGAGCTTTGTGCGCTCATGGCAGGTAATGCCGTCTTCGATCTTGATAATTTCAATCTCATCGGGGGTGAAATTATCCTTGTTGAAGTTGCGAGCCTTGGCGATAGCCGGATTCTTGACATACAATCCATCGTCGAGAGCTTCGGCGAGGTTGTACTCAAAGACTATATTCTTAAACGCACGTCCCTTTTCGTCAAAAGGCGTGGCTGTCATTTCAAGGCCGAGAACCGGGCGAAGCTCGTTGATTGCCTTTTTCGAAGCGTCGCCGTGGTAGCGGTGCGCTTCATCCATCAGGATTACAAGATCAGGGAGCGAAGCGAGATAGTCGAAATACGACTGGCCGAGGTATTCAGAAAGTCGGCGCATCCTCGGCTGAACGGTAACGCCTCCTTTCTTGGTAGTCTTGTTCTCGGTATTGAACTTTGAGATATTGAAAATATTGATTTCAACATCAGAGAACAAGCTGCCTGTACGTTCCTGATAGTTTTCGCCAGTAACAATTCTTGGCGGCTTGCCGACAAATTCACTTATGCCCTTGAAAACATATTTGGAATAAGTCTCGTCGCCGAAGTCCTTTATCAGCTTCTCGTAGAGAGTTAGGTTCGGAGCCAGAACAAAGAAGTGCTTTATACCTTTTTTGAGGTACAGGTATGCGATTATTGCGCCCATCAGACGTGTTTTTCCAATGCCTGTGGCAATGGAAAACGCAAGCGAGGGGAAGTCGCGGTCAAATCCCTGGACCGTCGGCACTATGGACTTAACCTTTGCAAGCTCGGCAGTGATAAACATTTCGAGCATATCCGGGTCTGTCGGCGGCTTCGTTAAGGAAAGCTTATCTATAAGAAGTGCGGTAAGCTCCAGCGCTTTCGCAAGCGGCTTGCGAAGCGAAAGGCGTTGGCGTATGTAGTTAACCTGAGAATCCATTATGACTTAATTTGCTCAATTAAACTCTTCTTTACCTTTTGATTTACATCTGTAACAAGATGTTTATTTGCCACTAGTCTGTCAAAAGCGATATAGACGAGGAACGAAGCTGAAACCTCTTTAGGAAAAGAATCAATGTTATAATAAAAACTCCTAAAATATCCAATAAACAAGAAGACAAAATATATCAGGTATATAAGATATCTTATTGCTTTGACATCATATTCTGCTGAGACCTTAGCTCTTTCTTTAAAAAATTTTTTAGACAACGTAATTTTAATAATTAAATCACCAAATCGATGATTTGAGGCAAGAATTGCAGACAATGTATACGAAACAAAATAGATTAATTCATTAGACAAATTATATTCGCCTAATGAACTAATAATTCTTAGGATAAAAACTCCTAATCCGGCTGGAAAGACGACCGCAAATAAAAAATACATTATTTGTTGATACCAAGGTAAAATTATTCTCAATAGCTGGATAGGAAAATAGAGGATAGCCGAGATAATACTTGCAAATTTACATTTATCACTGAATATTAGTGACAAAAATAATGCAATTATATACCCGACAACACACAAAAACGCAACAACTTCTGATACAACTTCTTTAGTATGTCCATTTGCAATCTGATATTTTATGGAATAGTATATTCCAATAATCAGAGTGCATAATACTATAAGAAATAATGTATTTATAAGATAATCTTTCAGCTTACTCATTCTTCAAATAGCTTGAGTTGGTTTTCTGAATCTTTTGCTGAGTATGTTTCATCTTTCATCAACTCATCAATATCAATTACAGTATCTGTGTCGACGATTTCGGGAACGGACACGATGTTGAGGGAATAATCGTCGTGGTCAAACTCGCACGTGTCGAGGAGGACTTTGGGGATTTTCTTGATGGTGATATTCGAGTATTTATTGCGACACTCCGGCTGAAACTTGGTGCAGCAGATTAGGAGTGATTCATCTTCGCCCAATTGGTCGTGAATTGTTTCGAGCATTTCAGCGGTAATGAGTTGGGTGGTGGTGAATATGAAATCATGCTCCGAGCTGCGGCCTTGCTTCCAATATAGTTCGGCATCAGGCGAGAAAGTGAAGCCCTGATGCTTAGCCATAGCAGCAGCAAGCATATCAGCATTATAATCCTTGTTGATTACAAGGTTGCCGTATTTATCTTTGTTGAGAAGGCTTGGAGCAAGTTCATAGAACTTAAAGCCGCCGCCACCTTGCCAGTTGTGAGATTTGGAGATACCGCCTTGTTCTCCTTCGATAACTTTCTTCATTCGAACAGCGCAGTGAGTGTAAGCATGGTCTCCTAACTCTACGCCTATCCATCTGCGTCCCATTTTATGCGCAACAGCTGCAGTAGTACCACTACCAAGAAAACTGTCAAGAACAAGATCTCCGGGCTTGGTGGTAAGCTCTAATATCTTGTCAATTAGAGCTTCCGGTTTTGGATAATCAAATGGGTTCTTCCCAAATAGAATGACACTTTCATCACCTGCACTTTTGTTAGTACCAACATCAGTGAGTATTGATCGTAAAACCTGATTACCGGACATATATACCCGATGATGTAATGTCCAGCCTTTCTTGGAACGTGTAAGTCGAACAGTACCGTCCTTCAATCCGTCCTCAATGGTTGCCTGTGATTTTTGGGAATTAATTTTTAGAACTGTTCCATCAGGGCACTTAATAGTTACGGGTATAGAGTTCTTTAGCCCATTGCGAGCTACAGTATCCCAAAAATAACGATTGCCGTTTTCGTCTATTTCCTTATATCGTTTTTGATATTCTTGACTCTGAGAAACATACCAACGAGGGTGAACCTCTTTTGATTTGTTTTTCGCATAGACAAGTATATAGTCATGGTCTATTGCAATATATCGTGAATCATTACCACCACCTTTCCGCTTCTGCCAAATCAAATCACCAATATAATTGCTTCGCCCAAAAATCTCATCACAGATTATTTTGCAATAGGCGTGCTCATTCTCATCAAGATTAATAAAGAGGACACCGTCTTTAGCAAGAAGGTCGTAAAGTAGTTGTATTCGACGCTGCATAAGCGAGAGCCATAGACTATGTTCCACACTATCGTCATAGTGCTCAAACGCATTTCCTGTATTATACGGAGGGTCAATGTAGATACATTTCACTGCGCCTTTGAAGTTTTCTTCAAGCGCGCGAAGCGCGAGAAGGTTATCACCGTGGATGAGCATATTTCCCGGCCACGGTTTACCGTTAGGGAGGGTGCCGGTTTCGACATCCCCAAAACTATATTCCGGGGTGTCAAGGAGCAGACGCGGCTCAATAGCAAGCGGCTCATCCTCCTTGCCAATCCACGTAAGCTCCAGTTTATTTGGTCGATTTGACATATTTAGCCAAATTAGTTTCTAAATTATTAATTTCTTTCTCAAAAAACATTTTACCCTTTTGTTGAAGTTCTTTGAAGTTCAGCGAATAAACAAGCTGTTCGATTATTTTAGCTTCTAATTCAGACTCATCAATAATAGAAAAGTCTAAATCCCGTATTATAGTCCAAATGCGAGTAAAAGTATTAGTCGAATTTTTGATTGAATCTTTATAATTCGATGCGCTGTTATTGAAAAAGTCGCTAATTGCAACTGGATCATAAGAATCAAATTGGTTTCTACATTCTTTTGGAATTGATAAGGTCAATAGCCATTTGATATCATCAGATAATGCATTTATGGATTCCTGAAAACTTGAAATATAATCTATAAACTCAATCGCATTTTGTGATTTTAATAATGACAAACTTAACTCTAATCTATAATTTGATAGATTAGATATGTTAATTCTATTTGTTATTTCGGGCAAAATAGTATCACGCTTGACTTGAGGCCATACTAATGAAGGCAAAGAAATAATAAAACCGATATCAAGTGCCTTTAGATAATCCAAAAATTTGGTGTTAGCATCGTCAATGTGTTGTCTGTTAAATTGATAATTTAATACAGCAACTTGTAATTTGCGGTTGTCTTGGGACTCTAATTTATTTAACCTTATGGATCGAGCTGTTATTATTATCATACCTAAAGACGCAATTGCGGCTAAATAAGTGGACCAAAAAATAGCCCAATTAGATGGATTTTCCCAGGATTTGTGAGGAGCATTAAAACTATAGAAATAATTTATACAGATGGGTAGAAACAATAAAATCATTAGGATTATTGATGCCCAACAATATTTTTTTAACGTATTCTTCATACTATTCTCCAATGTACGGTTATTAACTTGGATTGTTTAATCTTTTGTGCGATCATTGCTTCGACTTTGGCGAGAAGGGTTTCATTTGACAAATAAGTTTTGGTGCAGATATGCGGGGCTGACCGATGCCTTTAAGTGGCTGCTGGTGTTAGGTTGTGGTGATATTTCCGGTCATTACGCATATGATGCTTAGATTACAAAGTTAATTATTTTTTGCAAGATTAGTGGTATGCGAGCCTAAAAATCCGCATTTGATTCAAATGAATATGGTACGCTGTCGCGGATTATATTGGATAAGCGGGCATTGGTGTCGGAGTGACACCAATGCCCGCTTTTGTTGGTTGTTGGGGCGGGTTATTGCCAAAAGGCGTGGAAGTGGTGGACGGGTCCGTGGCCGTGGCCTATGGTGTAGTCGGCTCCGGCTTCGATGGCGGCTGCGATGTAGTTTTTGGCGAGTGTGGCCGCGCGGTCGAGATCGTGGCCGTGGGCGAGGAAGGCGGCGAATGCCGACGACAGCGTGCAGCCTGTGCCGTGGGTGTTGACAGTGCTGCTGCGGCGCGATTTGAGCATGAGGTGCTGCCCGCTTTCGGCGTTGTAGAACACGTCGATTAGCTCGTCGTCGTGGAGATGTCCGGCCTTGAGCAGTACTGAGATTCCGCCGCATCGTTCCGAGAGCCTTTTGGCGGCGTCGGGCAGCGATTCCTGCGATTTTATCTTTTCGCCGAGAAGAAGTTCTGCCTCGGGTATGTTGGGCGTTATCACCCGTACGTGCGGTATGAGTTCGTCGCGGAGTGTTGCCACGGCGTCTGCTTCGAGCAGGGGGTCGCCGTAGGTGGCTACCATCACGGGGTCGAGCACGATGTTTTTTATCGGATATCGGGCGAGGGTGTGGCGTACGGCGCGTATGAGTTCGCTCGAATGTAGCATGCCTATCTTGATTGCGTCGGCGCCTATGTCGTCGAGTACCGAGCGTATCTGGCCTGTAACGAAGTCGACGGGTATGGGGTGGACGCCTGTCACACCTACGGTGTTTTCGTCGACTACCGCGACAACGGCCGAGGCTCCGTAGCAGCCGCAGGCTGCGAATGTTTTGAGGTCGGCTTGCAGGCCGGCGCCTCCGCTGGGGTCGCTGCCTGCGATAGTGAGGGCGCGACGATATGTTTTCTTGTTCATATTTTCCATTTTTCGAGATTCCACGCGCTGTCCCAGAACAGCCATTCCATCTTTGTGCATAGCACGAAGATCTCTGTCATGGCGGCTCTTGTTTCAGGCGAGGCTGTTTGTGCGAGTTCGTCGCAGATGGCGATTGCACGTTGGGTCGATGCTTCGAATGCGGGGTCGGCATAGGTGTCGATCCAAGCCTTGTATGGGTTGGCGCTGTCGGTACAGGCTTTATAGATTGTTTCGCCTACCTTCTGGTATACCCAGAAGCAGGGCAGCACGGCGGCGGCTTCCACTTCTACCGGGGCGTATGACTGTGCTTTGAGAACGGAGGTGTAGAGTGTGCAGGCGGGTGTCATCGCCGCCGGCTTGTCTTCGTTTGTAGAGAGATAGCTTTCGTGGAGTGCTTTCTCCACAGCCACGCCGTCGGCGGCAAAACCCACGAAGTCGGCCGCGTGCGAGCTGTCCCTGAGCCTTGATGCGATATGGGACAGCACCCTGAAGTACTCTCCGATATACAGCGAGTCCTGCGCGATATAGTGCATGAACCTTTGTCGCGACAGGCTGCCGTCGGCAAGGCCGCGCACAAAAGGCTGGTTTATGATTTGTTCGTATACCGGGGCGGCGGCAGCCCAGGCTTCATCGCTCCATTTTTTCATATCTTTGATGGTTTGTATGCCGTTATTGCCACATAGTCGCCACTGCCGTAGCCCTCTATGGGCTGCTCTTCCACGAGGTTGGAATTAAGCGGGTGGGCGGTTAGAGTCTGGGTAAATTCAAGACCGGTGAATCCGGCATCGGTCAGCATCTGTATTTTTTCGGCAGTTGTGCGCCAGTTGGCGGCATTGACAAATTCGATAGGGTAGGGGTTTGCCGGATATGCTCCTTCGAGCAGCGGGTGGTCCCAAGTACCGAGCGCTTTGGCGAGGTTGTACAATATGCCGTATGAGCTTTCTTTTGGCACGTCGATGAGTATTATGCGTCCGCCTTCGGGCAGTGTCGCGAAAGCTTTCGCTATTACTTCGGCAAGAGGCGCTATGTAGCTCGGTGTGCCGTTGAAAAGAATTGTGTCATAGTCATTGGTGCCGAAATCGGCATCTTCGGCTTTGGCTACAGTCACGTCCATGCCGCGATTGCGTGCTATGGCGGCCATGCCTTCCGACGGCTCTATGCCGTTGCGAATGTCGATGCCGCGTTCGTCGCGCAGTATCTTCTCGAACAGGCCGCTGCCGCAGCCTACCGAGAGCACTCTTCCGGCATCCTTTAGCACGGAGGCCACGAGGTTTACCTCGGAGTAAAGCACGTTGCGGTTGTCGAGAAACCAGGCATCATAAGCCGGGGCGTATTCGTCGAATCCTTTTCCCATTTTATTTAGAATTCAAATATGTTTGTTTCGAGAGTCTTTAAATCGATGGTGAACAGGCGGCCGTCGAGAGTGTCGCCGAATCCGCATATCATTTTTATGGCCTCGTTGGCCTGTAGGGCGCCTACCACGCCCGGAACGGCACCGAGCACTCCTGCCGAAGCGGCAGGCTTGGCGGCGAGAGCGTCGCGGTCGGGGTAGAGCGAGGTATATCGTAGCTGCCTGCTGCCGTTCATCACTGCGAGCTGGCCTCCGAACGCCCCTATCGAACCGTATACCCACGGCTTGCCTTCGGCAGCGCAGGCTTCGTCGATGAGGTAGCGTGTGGCGAAATTGTCGCAGCAGTCCGTCACTATGTCGTACTGCCGTATGATTTCGCGGGCATTCTCTGGTTGCAGGCCGAGGGGGTAGGTGTCGAGCACTGTGTGAGCCGACATTGCTGCAAGCCGCTTTCTGGCGCAGTCGGTTTTCGGAAGCCCTGTTTCGGCCTCGGTGTAGAGCGTCTGGCGCTGCAGGTTGCTGAGGCTCACGGTGTCGGGGTCGCATAGCCCTATGCGGCCCACTCCGGCTCCGGCAAGGTAGGTTGCCACGGGCGCGCCGAGGCCGCCGAGTCCTACTATGAGCACGGAGGCTTTCGCGAGTCTTTTTTGTCCTTCCGGGCCTATTTCCGGAAGAATGAGCTGCCGGGCGTAGCGTTCGTTATTCATCAGTCAAAAATTTTGTCCCAGTCTTTCCATACCACTTCCACGCCGCGTGCCTTGAGATCGGATTCTACCTGCGCCGGTGTGCGCTCGTCGCTTACCGAGAACTGCTCGAGAGCCTGCGGATAAGTGTGGTAGCCGCCCGGTTCTGTTTTCGAGCCGGCGCTCATCGATGTGGCTCCGAGAGTCGCTATGTTGTTGCGGAACTCGGGGCATTCGCGAGTGGAGAAGGATATGTCCACGTCGTGGTCGAATATGCGGAATGCGAAGGTGAGCTGGGCGAGTTCGCGGTCGCTCATTACCACGTTGGGCTGGAAATGGCCTTCCGACGGACGCATACGCGGGAAATTGACGCTGTAGCGTGTGCGCCAGTAGTTTTTGCGGAGGTAGAGCAGGTGGCGTGCCATCATTGTCACATCGGTGCGCCAGTCTTCAAGACCTATCAGCACACCCATGCCGATTTTGTGCACTCCGGCCTGCCCCATGCGGTCGAATCCGTTGACACGCCATTCAAAGTTCGATTTCATTCCTGCCGGGTGGTATGTTTTGTACCTCTCGCGGTGGTAGGTTTCCTGAAAGCAGACCACGCCGTTAAGCCCCGACTCGGTAAGGCGCCGGTAATCCTCGGCCGGCAGCGGCATCACCTCGATTGTCAGGTTGCTGAAGTATGGGCGGCACACGCGTAATGCCTCCTCGAGATAGTCGGTGCCGGCCACACGCGGATTTTCGCCCGTGACGAGCAGCAGGTTCTCAAACGGGCCGAGTTCGCGTATCGCCTTGCACTCGTTCTCTATTTCGGCGGGTGTGAGAACCACGCGAGGGAACTTGTTGTGGCGGTTGAACCCGCAGTATACGCAGGAATTGGTGCAGGAGTTGGTGATATACAGCGGTATGTACATTCCGATGGTGCGCCCGAAGCGCATCTGCGTTAGCTCTCGGCTGCGCAGTGCCATCTGTTCGAGATATGGGGCGGCGGCAGGGGATATAAGGGCCATGAAGTCCTCAATGCCGGGATTGCGGGCTGAGAGCGCCCGCTCTACGTCGGCCGCCGTCTTGGCTGATATGCGGGCGGTTGTTTCGTCCCAGTCGTACTTTTCTAATTCGTCGGAGAACATGGCGCTTACATATCAAGGAACGATGTAAGAGGGCTGCTTGCCTCGGCGTGGCGGCTTACTGCGCCAAGTCCGGCCTCATAAGCCTCGCGCCCGGCTTCTACTGCCTTGGCAAAAGCGCGAGCCATGGCCACGGGGTCGCCAGCAACGGCAATGGCGGTGTTGACGAGTACGGCGTCGGCTCCAAGTTCCATAGCCTCTGCGGCGTGGGATGGCGCGCCGAGTCCGGCATCGACAACCACGGGCACGCGGCTCTGTTCGATTATGATTTCGAGGAGGTCGCGTGTCACCAAGCCCTTGTTAGTGCCAATGGGGGCGGCCAGGGGCATCACTGTGGCAGCGCCGGCTTCTTCGAGGCGCTTGCACAGAACTGGGTCTGCCTGAATGTATGGCAGCACCACGAATCCCATTTTAGCCAGTTCTTCGGTGGCTCGCAGCGTTTCCACCGGGTCGGGCAGAAGATACTTGGGGTCGGGGTGTATTTCGAGTTTGATGAAATTGGTGTTGAAGGCCTCGCGGGCGAGCTGTGCAGCGAGTACGGCTTCGTCGGCATTGCGCACGCCCGATGTGTTGGGCAGCAGCTGTATGCCCGGACGGCGCACGTGGGCCAGCATATCGTCGGCAGGGTTCGCCATATCGACACGTTTCATAGCCACAGTTACCATTTCGCTGCCCGACGCCTCGATGGCGCGAGCCATTTCGTCGTTCGACCGGAATTTGCCGGTGCCGACAAACAGACGCGAATTGAACGCGCGTCCGCCGATTATGAGTTCGTTCATTTGTTTGTATTTATCAGATTTAATATTTTCGATGTTTCAGCCGTGGTGTCCTCGGCTCCGAGAAGCGTGCCTGAAAGGGCTATGCCGCTTACCCCCGTGGCCATTATGGCGGGTATGTCGGCTGCGGTGATGCCGCCGATTGCCACTACGGGCAGATCTGATTTCTGCCTGAAGGCAGCCATAGCATCGCGGTAACCGCCGATGCCGAGCACGGGGCTGAGGCGCTCCTTGGTGGTGGTGAAGCGGAATGGCCCCAGCCCAATGTAGTCGGCGCCGGCCTCGGCTGCTGCGAACATATCGGCTACGGTGTTTGCCGTCGCTCCGATAATTTTCGATTCCCCGAGGATCTTGCGGGCTTCCGCCACGGGCATGTCGTTTTTGCCAAGATGCACGCCGTCGGCACCGAGAGCCTCCACAAGGTCTACGTGGTCGTCGACTATGAATACTGCGTCGAAAGAGCGGCATAGCTCGCCGACGGTACGCCCTACCGACAATAGTTCGCTTTCGCTGGCATCTTTCATGCGTAGTTGCACCCAGCGGCAACCGCCTTCGAGTACGGCCCGGGTGCCGCTTATCTCGTTGTGGCTGCCTCGGCAGTGAGTTATAAACTGGAGCATATGGTTTTCAGTGTGTTTATACGGTTGTCAAGTTCGGAGAGGGAGAAGTCGCGCCATATATATCCGAGAAGGGCTGCTCCGCCAAAGCCTGCGTCAGCTACTTGGCTCAGGCGGCAAGGCTCGACTCCTCCGAGGGCTATGCAGCGCGAATCGACCTTTCCCCGCAGCTCGTCGAGCGAGAAGGCTGCCGTGTATCCTGCCTTGGAAATACTGTCGAACACCGGGCTTATGAAAATATAGTCGGCAGCGCCTCGCGATTCTTCGAGAGAATGGCACGAACGGCTTACAGTGCCTACGAATCCTGCCGGAGCTTCGGGGTTCCTGGAGTTAAGGTGTATACCTGTGCCGTACTCCGAGGCGAGAGCGTGGTGGTCGTGGAGCGACAACTTCGGCCAAAGCCTGCTCGGTATGCTGTCGAGCAAAGCCCTGGTGTCGGGCTCGGAATAAGCGGGCTTGCGGATATGAACACGGTGTGCCACGCCGCTGTCGAGTATGCGGCTTATGGCTTCGGCCTCGTGTTCCAACGGCTTGTCCGCTGTGATAACTATTATTTTTATCCGCCGCATACAGCTCGGATAACGGTGAGTCGTGCATCGGTCTGCAATTGTGTGGAGTCCCACAAAGCGCGCGGCACTACTTTGTTGTCGACGGCCACGGCGATATCGGATTCGGGGAATTGCATCTGGCGCAACACTTCGCCGACGGTGATGCCGTCGCTTACCTCGGTTTCTGTCTTGTTGATATATATTGTCATAGTCCTTGTGGCTAAAAAAGAGGTGCCGGGCAGCGCTCTCGAAATCAAGGCTATGAACCAAGTCCTTTCGGCGGTATGAACCGCATCAAGTTCATAGGGTATAATCTCAGCCCCTTGCGGGGCACCCCTCTTGTGTTTGCTTTTGCAAAGGTAATAAAACTATTGTAACGAAACGTCCCCGCGTCCTAAAAAGTTCTGCATTCGGCTTCCGATGTGCTGTTTTACAATCCATACTCTGATAAATATTCGTATTTTTGACATTCGTCTTAAATACTCACGCTCGGCAAAACCAAATAATTTGCTTTTGCGCTCGACTTATTCGTATTTTTGCATCCGAGAAAGACGAGGCGTATATGCCTTCATACTCTTATAATCGGAAAAAACAATGATAGAGCAGACAGAATTTTCATTGCGTGCTTATCCTCGCGGAATACACCTGGTTACGGCCGAGGTGCTTAAGAACATACCGCCGCTTCCGGCAAAAGGCTTGTTGAATCTGCTGATTAAGCATACATCGGCCGCCCTCGCGCTGAACGAGAACGCCGACCCCGACGTGCGCCACGATTTGAATGCGATTTTCGACCGTCTTGTACCCGAAAACGCCCCGTTCTATCTTCATACCGACGAAGGGTCGGACGATATGCCCTCGCATGCCAAGTCGGTGATTGTAGGCTCCTCGCTCACCATACCGATAAGCGGCGGACGGTTGAATCTCGGCACATGGCAGGGCGTCTATCTCTGCGAATTTCGCGACTATGGCGGTTCTCGTAAAATTGTTGCAACGGTCGTAGGCTGATTATGGACGTAGAGGAGTTTCGACAATACTGCCTGTCGTTGGGCGATGTGGCCGAAAAGATGCCATTTGGCAAATTTGCCGCACGCTATGATTCCATATTGGCCTTTTATGCCGAAGGGCATATGTTCTGCTTCATAGATATCAATGATTTCACATATGTTGATTTAAAGGCAGAACCAGAAAAGGTGGCGGAGCTGCGCCAAACCCGTTTTTCGGTCGGAGCGCCGATAAACGGCAGTCTTAAGCATTGGGTGAAAATCGACTTTGGCGGAGATGTGCCTATGAAAGAGGCGCTTGGCCTTGTGAAAGAGGCTTATTCGCTTGTCGCCGCCAAATACCGGCGCAAAAACACCCTCTAAATACCGTAAGGCTCGTCAGGCTCGGCGGCCAGCAATGGCGCCGTCGGCATGTCGCCATATTCCTCTGTGTAGTCCATAGGCACATATTGCGGCGCATATTGTCCGCAGGCTAAGGCGATATGTTGCAGCACGGCCGCGATACAGACTCCCGGCTGCTTCTTTATCTCTGTTTCCCAAAAGCGTAGAACGGACCAACCGCACTTTTCGAGTCTTGTCGTCACCTCGCGGTCGCGCCTCATATTCCGTTCGATTTTCGCAATCCAGAAATCGCGGTTATGGCTGAAACGCTTCTTGCGCTCCTCCCAGTGCCTTCCGTGCCAAAATTCGCCGTCAACAAAAATTGCAAGCCGGTATTTCTTTATGCAGAAATCAGGACGCCCCGCCACATCTTTGGGATGCTTGCGGTATCGGACGCCGCAGCTCCACAACAGGCGCCCCAAGGCCAGTTCAGGCTTGGTGCCACGACTCTTGTTTGCCTGCATACAGCGTCGCCTCTGCTCAGGAGTAAGAACGTCCATACCCATATAACGCCGCTATGCCTCATTTATGATACCAATTCCCAAAAAACGCGTTTTTGCACTCGACTTATCCGTTAGGATACGAGCTAATATCATTTGTTTTCAGTGGCGCGTTTCGTATGTGTGGAGCGTGGAAATGAAACACCCTTGCGACTCAGAGAGTTACAAGGGGCTTTGTGTGCGCATGAAGGGACTCGAACCCCCACGTCCTAAGACATTAGATCCTAAGTCTAACGCGGCTACCAATTACGCCACATGCGCGGTTTTCGGGTGCAAAGTTAGTGCTATTATTTTGTTTTTGCAAATTTATTTTTTGGTTCGCAATATTGTTGGGTCAAGACGCCGAAACTTATCTTGCATTTTTGGAGAGTTAAACGAAAAATTGCTAATTTTGTGGGTTAATAGTCCCGACTTACTGCGTTTTGTAGTTCGGAGGGGGGCGAATTTATTGGATTATGAATAAATTGATAATTTCTATAGTTGTCGCAATTACTGCGATTTTTGCAGCAAGCCAGCCGTTGTGTGCTGCCGAGATGGAGCTTTTCACACGTCCGGTGCCACCCGACACTATGATGGCTCTGCAGCCGCGATGCGACTTCATAGTCACCCGTTTTTGGGATCGTTGTAATTTCGAGCAGGCGTTTCTGCACCCTGAAAAGCTTAATGCCGCCTTTGGCGAATGGGTGATGATAATGCCGCATGCGTCGGCCGACAGTGCCCATGTGGCTATTGAAAAGCTTTTGCAGAAAGTGGAAAAATCGGGACCTTTCACGCTCGGCATAGCCGAAATGGCAGAGAACTGGCTTTATTCCGATACTGCAGAGCTTAGGTCGGAGGAGGTCTATCTGCCGTTCGCACGGGCTGCCTCCAATCATAAAAAGATATCCAAGGCCGAGAAAGCCAGATACCGCCAGCACGCGCAGATTATAGAGAGCAGCGGTGTCGGGGCGACAGTGCCCGACCTGCCTTTTATCCGCCCGGACGGCAGCAAGGGTTCGCTGGCTGATGCCAAGAGCGGCTCGGTGCTTATATTTATCAACGACCCGGAATGCGACGAATGCGCTATGGCGCGAGTGCACCTGTCGGCAGATTACAACACGAAGGAGCTTATAAAGCAGGGGCAGCTCACGGTGGTGAGCATATACCCGGGAGAGCCTTCCGACGAGGCTTGGAAAGAGGTGGCGGCATCGTGTCCTGACACCTGGGTGGTCGGTGCGATGCCTGATGCGGATTTGTATTTCGATTTGCGCGAAACACCTGCTTTCCTGTTCCTCAACGCCGCCCATAAGGTGCTTGCAAAGGATATGCCTGTGGAGCATTTTCTTAATGCTTTTCGTGTGGTAAATACTATGAACCAATGAAATATCCCGGGACAACGGCTGTTCTCATATCCGGTGGCGTGGACAGTGCGGTAACTGTGCACCGCCTTGTGGAGCAGGGGCTTGACCTGCACCTGTTCTATATAAGGATAGGGCTTGACACAGACGAGGGTGACTGCTCGGCGGAAGAAGATATCGAGATGTGCTCGTTGATAGCGCGCCGCTACGGGTTGCCGTTCGATGTGGTGTCGCTTCATCAGGAATATTGGGATAACGTGATGGAATATGCCCTTCGGACAGTGCGCCAAGGCCTTACTCCGAATCCTGATATAATGTGCAATTCGATTATAAAATTCGGATATTTTGAAGACCGTTGGGGACACGAGTTCGCACAGACTGCAACAGGGCATTATGCATCGACGCTAATCGACGAAGCAGGGTTGAAGTGGCTTGCAACGGCTGTCGACCCGGTGAAGGATCAGACCGATTTTTTAGCCCGCATATCCGGCAAACAGCTTTCGCATCTCATATTCCCGCTCGGCGAGCTGCCTAAATCAGATGTGCGCCGCATAGCGGTAGAGGCAAAGTTGCCGAACGCGTACAGGCGGGATTCGCAGGGTATATGCTTTTTGGGCAAGATAAATTACAATGATTTCATACGCCGGCACCTTGGCGAGCGTCCCGGGCCGATTGTCGAGATAGAAACAGGTCGCAAGCTTGGCGAGCACCGCGGCTTCTGGTTTCATACCATAGGCCAGCGAAAAGGCCTCGGCCTTAGCGGCGGTCCGTGGTTCGTGGTTCGTAAGAACGTGGCTGAGAACGTGATATATGTGTCGCGGGGCTATGATACGGAGAAGCAGTACGGCCGCACCCTCCACTTGGCCGAGATGCACTTTATAACGGCAGATCCGTGGGGCGATTCTGCCGACGGTGGTGTGCGGGTGGCATTCAAGAATCGCCATTCGCCTGATTTCCTTCCAGGTGTCATTCGTCGTCTTCCCGAGGCAGAGGGCGAGTATGTGGTAGAGTCTGATGTGAGAGTGCAGGGTATAGCGCCCGGGCAGTTCGCAGCTATTTACGACCCCGATGCCCGCATATGCTACGGCTCGGGTATAATAACAGGACGTAATATCTAAACTATCTATGGAACAGAGAATCAGCCTCCATGTGCTCGGCTTGGCGTACAGCCAGTTGCAGTCCGGCGCCTATGCTCTTGTGCTTGCCGAGGACTGCGGTCCGCGGCGTATACCTGTGGTTATAGGCGCGGCCGAGGCTCAGTCGATAGCTATCGCCCTTGAGGGTATGCGCACCCCGCGTCCACTTACCCATGAGTTGTTCGTAAGCTTTGCCCACGCATTCGGAGTCAAGCTCAAAGAGGTGTTTATATACCGTTTTGAAGATGGTGTATTTTCGTCGGAACTTACCTTTAGCGACGGCGAGCGCACGGTGGTTATAGACTCGCGCACGTCCGACGCCATAGCCATAGCCTTGCGCACCCATACACCGATATTTACCACCGAAGAAATAATGCAGGCCACAGGATTCGTAATTGCCGACGAAGACATCAATCCTATGGACGACGAGGCGGATGATTCTATTGATGAATCCGAGCCTGCGCGTCCGCGTCAGGGGGCGGACTATCACGCCGAGCCGCGCCCCGAGAATTTCACCGTAGAAGAACTTGAGCGCACGCTTGCGGCCCTTATTGAAAAAGAAGATTATGAGGAGGCCGCCCGCATAAGCGAGATACTGCAGCGCAAGAAAGGAGAATAAATCTATACCAAACCGACTCGTTTATGTTTGTGCCGAATGTTATAATGTGTAAGACAGCAGGTTGCCGGGCGCTTGGCTATGGCAATCTGATTCGGTTTGAATGAGTGTGTGAACTAAAAAAATCAGATAAGTTCAATATGAAAAACTTCCAGACAAAAGCCCGGCTATCGGTTATGAACTTCCTTGAGTTCGCCGTTTGGGGCGCCTACCTTATTTCAATGGGAATGTTCCTTGCCAATAACGGGCTTGGAGAATATGTGTTTTGGTTCTATACCGTGCAGGGCCTTGTGTCGATTGTAATGCCGGCTCTCATAGGCATAGTGGCCGACCGATGGATTCCGGCTCAGATGACGCTGAGCCTCTGCCACATTCTTGCCGGTGGCTTTATGATAGGCACCGGGGTGGTGGCATCGCATTCGCTGGCTACCACTGGCACGCTCGACTTTGCCCCGATGTTCACGCTATATACACTTTCGGTAGCGTTTTTTATGCCGACTATAGGCTTGAGCAACTCTGTGGCTTTCAGTGTGCTGGAGCAGAAAGGACTTGACACGATTACGGATTTCCCGCCGATACGTGTTTTCGGCACGGTCGGATTCATTGCAGCCGAGCTTCTTGTCAACTTTGTGGTAATCGGAGGACAGGCTATCCAGTTCACGGCAGCGCAGTTCTATACCTCTGGCATACTGAGTTTTATTCTGGCGGCTTATTGCATGAGTCTGCCCAAGTGTCCTTGCAAGCGAGATGCGTCGCGCTCGCTCGCCGATGCTTTCGGGCTTAAGGCGTTCCGGCTCTTCCGTCGCAAGGATATGGCCATATTCTTTGTATTCAGCATGCTGCTTGGAGTTTCGCTTCAGATAACCAACAGCTATGGCTCCGATTTCATTAATTTCTTCTCGAAACTCGAAGAATTTAACACCGGCTTTATGAATGGCTGGTGGGCCAAGAATCCCACGTTCCTCATATCGATATCGCAGTGCGCCGAAGCTTTGTGCATACTTGCCATACCGTACTGCCTTAAACGCTTCGGCATAAAGGGCGTGATGCTTATGGCTATGTTTGCGTGGGTGCTCCGCTTCGGTTTCTTCGGAATAGGAAATACTAATTTCCCGGGTGTGACAGCCCTGATATTGTCGTGCATCGTATATGGCGTTGCTTTCGACTTCTTCAATGTTTCCGGCGGCCTCTATGTAGACCGCCAGACAGATCCCGCCCAGCGTTCTTCGGCGCAAGGTCTGTTTATGCTCATGACCAACGGCGTGGGAGCCTCGCTTGGTACTTTCATAGCGGGCAAATGGGTGGTTAACAAACTTGTATATGCTCCGGAGCTCGACCTTGAGTCGCAGATGTCCGGGTGGCAGCACTCGTGGCTTATCTTCGCAGGATATGCCTTGGTCGTTGCTATTCTGTTTATGATAATTTTCAAAGAAAAGCGCTCGGAAGGGGATACTCGTGAAGTTTCCCGTATTCCCGAAAATCCGGGTGGTGATGTTGAGTTATAAATGAGTTCGATACGTTTCTACGCACCGGATATATGCACGGAGGCCGTTCTTCCTGAAGTGGAGAGCGGCCATGCCGTCAGAGTGCTCCGGCGGCGTGTCGGCGACGAGTTGGAAGTCGTCGACGGTCGTGGGGGGCTGTATAGATGCCGTCTTGTCGGCGACCACCCGAAAGCTGCCGCGGTAGAGATAGTGGAGCGGATAGATCTTCCTAAAGTGTGGAAGCCTTCGATTACCGTTGCTGTGGCGCCGACAAAGCATTCCGACCGTATGGAGTGGCTGGTGGAGAAACTTGTAGAGATAGGAATAGACCGTTTTGTTCCTGTTCGTTGCAAGAGGTCGGAGCGTAAGGACTTCAAGGTAGAGAGAGTCGAAAAAATAGCCGTTTCCGCCATGAAGCAGTCGCTCAAAGCCGTACTGCCAAGTATAGAGCCTCTTACCACCTTGTCGGCTTTCCTGAAAGGTTGCGGTGTGGAGGGACAGCGCTTTGTGGGCTGGTGCGACGACAGCGCGCCAAGGCAGCTGCTTGCCAAAACCTACACTCCCGGTGCGGACGTAGCGATACTGATAGGGCCTGAGGGCGATTTTACGCCGGAAGAGATAGAAGATTGCCGCGCTGCGGGATTCATACCAGTGACAATGGGCGACAACCGCCTCCGTACGGAAACCGCTGCCTTGGTCGGCTGCGATACCATTCATATAATAAACCAAGCATTCACATAGAGAATAATGGAACAAGCTCTTAAATACTTGCAGTCAAAACCGGGCTTTTTTCTCCTTGCCGGCCCGTGCGTCATCGAGGGCGAGGAGATGGCTTTTGAGATAGGTCGCCATATAAAATCGGTATGCGAGCCCCTTGGCATACCGTTCGCTTTCAAAGGGAGCTACAGGAAGGCTAACCGAAGCCGTCTTGACTCGTTCAGCGGCATCGGCGATATCGAAGCCCTGAAGATACTTGCGGCGGTAGGTCGCGAGCTTGGCGTGCCCGTTGTTACCGATATACACGAACCGGCGGAAGCTGCCATGGCGGCTGATTTTGTCGACATTCTCCAGATTCCGGCATTCCTCTGCCGCCAGACCGACCTGCTTGTCGCAGCGGCACGGACCGGCAAGATGGTAAATATAAAGAAAGGACAATTCTTGGCACCGGCGTCGATGCGCTATGCCGTCGACAAGGTGCGTGCGTGCGGTAACAACAATGTGGCAGTGACAGACCGAGGCACAATGTTCGGCTATGGCGACCTTGTGGTGGATTTCCGTGGGGTTCCTGAAATGCACGAAGCATGCGGCACGCCCGTCATAGTGGACTGTACCCACTCTCTGCAGAAGCCCAACACTGCCGGAGGTGTTACCGGTGGCCACCCCGAGCTGATAGAAACAATAGCGCGAGCAGCGGTAGCTGTTGGTGCGGACGGTCTGTTTATGGAAACGCACCCCAATCCGGCCGAGGCCAAAAGCGACGGAGCCAATATGTTGCGCCTGGACCTGCTCGGGCCGCTGCTGGAACGTCTTGTCGCAATAAGGCGCACGATAGACAGTTTCGAGTCATAATATCGTATAATCCTGAACAAGGATTCGACTATAATTACAAGATAAACCCAATCATATATTTTACTTGTGAAAATACACTTACTTCTTGCTGCCGCAGCCATAATATGGCTCGGCAATACAGCGTCGGCCCAGTCGGGTATACAGAATCCAATCACACAGGCTGTTCTTCAGGTGTATGAGGAAGAGCTGCAAGCTAATCCGAAGGACTACAACATATATCTGAGCAGGGCTGACGAATATTATCGCCATGGCGAGTATATCCGTGCTTTGCCTGATGTGGACAAGGCGATAGAATATGCTCCGTCAAGTGAGTCGGACGTGCTTCTGCGGGCATACATACTGCGTGCGGGCATATACAACGAAACCAAACGCCCTGAAAAGGCTCTCCCGGACCTTGAAAAAGCCTGCGAGCTGGCTCCTGACTCGTTTTCGGCTATATATCAGAAAGCCAACACCGAGTACACTCTCGGTAAATACGAGGAAGCCAAGACCGATTTCATGCGCCTTCAGCGTATTAACAACAGGGCTCCGGAATCGTATATCGGCCTTGCCCGCATAGCCGTAAAGCAGAATAATCTCGGTATAGCCAACGAGATGCTCGCGCAGGCTGTCAACCTTGACCCCAACAATGCCGAAACATACGTGCGCAGGGCGTCGGTACGCAGGCAGATGGGTGACCACAACGGCGCTGTCGACGATCTCATACTTGCTCTGAGCAACGACAGCAAGAACAACCGCGCTATGACCGAGCTTCTTGAGTACGGCAATACGAACTATCCCGCCGCCATGGCCGGTCTGAGCAACGCCATAGCACAGGCTCCGAGGGTGGGTATGTTCAGGTATATCAGGGCGGTCGTGGCTCAGGCGCATTTCCATTACCTTGCCGCGATAAATGATTATCAGACAATAATTGATGAAAAACTGTACAGCTACCACGGCCTGTATGCGTCGATAGCCGAATGCCAGTATTTCCTTGGGGACTATGAGAAAGCGCTCGGTAATATAGACTATGCGCTTGGAATGCTGCGTGACAACGCGTCGCACTTTGTGCTCCGCTCCAAGATACTCCGTGCTCTTGGCCGCAATGCCGACGCAGTGGAGGCCGCTGCGGCTGCTTTGGCCGTGAACCGCAATGACAACGAGGCTCTGGCCGAGATGGCTCTTGCATACGAGGCTACAGGCAACTACGACGAGGCGTCGAACCTGCTTGGCGAGGCGATACTCAATGATGCCGAGAATCCGCGTTGGTGCATGCTCCGTGCATGGAACTTTGCAAAGAACCTCAATCGTGCTACAGCTGCCGAGCAGCTTTATGCCAAGGTTGCCGAGATGGAACATTTCTATATCGACAATCCTCGCTCGCTGAAAGGTTTCGCCCTCCTTTTTATGGGACAGAAAGAGCAGGCCACCCGATGGATGGATAATATATTAGCCACTGTTGTAGACTATGACGGACTCATTAATTATTACGGAGCCTGCTTCTATGCCCAGACCGGAGATACCGACAAGGCTCTCGGATGTGTGGCGAAAGCTCTTGAGCTCGGATACGCGAACTACCACAACTGGACGGAGGCGATAGACGGCGGAATCAACGTAGGCGAACTCCGCAACGATCTCCGCTTCCTCAATATGCTTAGCAAGTACAATTCGATATTCGGAAAATAGTTAATGTTGGTTAAGCCGTGTAACATTACGGGGCTTTCGTGTGTCTAATATGTGATTAATGACGCAAGACACTGAAATTAACTATTTTCATAATTGATTGACAATATCGGAAACAGCAAAAAATATCGGCGGGAAAAGGCTGTGAAGTTAATGCACGTCGGTATTTTTTCTTTTTAGGATTAAGAGTATGTTTACTTTTAACTCTATGAAATCTTTAGAAGCTTTTTTGGCCTGTTTCAAGCTTTCATTCAGTCGTTATGGAACTCCATAACTCCTTCATTCAATCTCAAAACATACTCGAAAAATCATTCTAAATCTTAACATAAGCCAAAAGTAAACATACTCTAATATGATTACAGCATCCCAGAAACGAAAAGAGAACATAGCCGAATATCTGCTGTATATGTGGCAGATAGAGGATATCATACGTGCCAACGGGCTTGACATGGACAAAATCAAGTCGAACATAATCGACCGCTATCCGGCCGACGATGAAACTCTGCGCAGAATGGCCGAGTGGTATGAATCGCTCATCGATATGATGCGCCGTGAAGACGTGGCTGAAAAGGGGCATCTGCAAATGAATAAAAACATAGTAGGCGAACTGGCCCAACTCAACAACAGAGTCCTTGCAGATCCGAAGTTCGATGAGTATCGGAAAGAATTTTATGCCACACTTCCTTTCATAGTCGAGCTTCGTGCCAAAGCCGGCGAGGCGAAGGCAGGGGAGATAGAAACATGCTTTAATGCTCTTTATGGAGTGCTTATGCTGCGGCTTGCCAACAAGCCCATAAGCGACGAAACCGCAAAGGCAGTTGCACAGATATCACGCTTCATAGCCATGCTTGCCAAATATTTCTATCTTGACGAGCACGACAAATTGTTCAATAACGACGATTCAGAAGTATAACGAATCAAGGACGCGGGCGCCGAGTGCACCCGCGTCCTCTTTTCGCGGTGAGGAGAGAAGGAGAATGATGACGAGCGTGTTCTGTGCGCTCTAAGAGGGTGTTTCATAATATCTGTTAAAGCACAGGCCAAAAAGTTTGAGATGGATTTATTCCTGAGCCGAGGGAGCATAGCGGTGGCTATGTGACTGAGGCGAAGTGATAAAGACACTCAAAATTTTTGGAGGCGAAGCCTTTGATGTCGCCCTGACAGATATTATCTGATGATTCGGTTGAGGGCTGATTTAACAATAGTGCTGTCTTGGCGTCTTTTTGTTAACCTGCCCATTACTCATCGGTCACATAGCAACCGCTATGCTCCCTCTTCATAATGAACAGCTTAAACAAAAATACACCAACCTGTGCTTTAACAGATATTATGAAACACCCTCTAAGCTTCGCTGTACACCGCGCTGTGGAATGCCGGATTATTTACTTCCGACACCACGCGTCCGGGATAATTTCCTTCGGTGGATATAAATACCCAGTCGATATCGTCGAGGCGGCGCAGGTCGCTTACGAAAAATGCCTGAGAGTCAGGCGAGCCGACAACAATCAGGCGTTCCACTCCGGCTTCGCGGGCTGCTTGAACCGTGTCAACGAAATGGCGGAGAGTGAGTTCGTTGGAGTATCTGTCCTGAAGGTTGTCGCTATATGTAAGGACGGCGGTAGAGTAGCCGCTGAAGCTTTCGCGTACTTTCTCGTAATTGCCCAGAGGGAGATGCCCGATAGTGAGTCTTGTGTCTGAAATCATAACTCTCTCAGGAAAATCAACAAGAGCCTCAACGGCAAGGCCGTCGGCGAGCATAGCCCCGACGACATCGGCAAATACGTGGCAAGTTGTGCCGGTTATTACTATCTCTTTCATAGATATATTAGCTGTTTCTATTAAAAGTAACATTTAAGGCGCTCCCCTTGTTCGTCCGATGCCACGTAAAAATATAATCGGGTGCTACGTTGAGTTACGTCACAGGAGGCTTTCTAAATTGCTGTTGCAACTTTGGGGGATAGCAATGGTAAGTTTGGGGAAGTTCATTTGCTAATTCGATTTATTGTTCTTACTTTTGCGAAGTAGAAAAAGCGTCATGGCGCCCAGGTGCTCCGACGCGCCTTAAATCAGGCCTGACGGCTCGTGATACACAATATATTATATAAATATGGCAGAAAATAACGAAAGATTGTTCGACCAGTTTCCCGAGGTGAGCTACGCAGAGTGGCGTGCCAAGGTGGAAGCCGACCTCAAAGGGGCCGATTTCAATAAAAAACTGGTGTGGCGCACCAACGAAGGCTTCAGCGTAGAGCCCGTTTACCGCGCCGAAGACATTGCCGGTCTTGGCACAACCGACACACTCCCCGGGCAGTACCCCTACGTGCGTGGTACCCGCACCGACAATGACTGGCTGTCGCGCCAGAACATCGTGGCCGATACCCCCGAGGAAGCTAACGCTATCGCTCTCGATGTTCTCGGAAAAGGCATCAATTCTCTTGGCTTCAAGGTTTCCGACCCGGCCGAAGTGCCTGTTCTCCTGAAGGACATATGCCTTTCTTGTGTTGAAATCAACCTCAACTGCTGTCCCGGCAAGGCTGTGGCAGTGGCAGAAGCCCTCGTTGCTTATGTCAAGGAGCAGGGTGCCGAGGCTTCTTTCAAGGGCTCGGTTGACTATAATCCTCTGCGTCGCCAGCTCCGTCACGGAGTAGAAGGCGTGGATACCGCTGCTCTTGCCGCCGAGGCCGCCGCTCTTCTCGACGTTGTGGCTGCCGTTCCCGGCCTGCGGTGCATCGCCGTTGACTGCGGTATTCTCGCAGATGCCGGCGCATACATCTATCAGGAACTCGGATATGCCCTCGCATGGGGCACGGCTTGGATGAACCTGCTTACTGATGCCGGTCGCAAGCCCGAAGAAGTTGCTTCGCGCATTAAGTTCAATATGTGCGTTTCGTCCAACTTCTTTATGGAAATCGCAAAATTCCGCGCCGCCCGTATGCTGTGGGCGCAGATTGTGGAGCAATACAAGCCCGCATGCCTCGACAGCGCCAAGATGATGGTATGCGCTACCACCTCGCGCTTCAACCAGACCATATACGACGCACACGTGAACCTGCTCCGCAGCCAGACCGAAACCTTCTCTGCCTGCGTTGCCGGTGTTGACTCGATTGTGGTAACACCTTTCGACGTTACGTACAAGCGCCCCGACGCTTTCTCGGAGCGCATAGCCCGCAACCAGCAGTTCCTTCTCAAGGAAGAGAGCCATATGGACAAGGTTGTCGACCCCGCAGGCGGCAGCTACTATGTGGAAACCCTTACCGTGGCTATCGCCCGCGAGGCATGGAAGCTCTTCCTCGCAGTAGAGGATAACGGCGGATTCTTTGCGCAGGTTGCCGACGGCACTGTGCAGAAAGCCGTTAACGAATCGTGCGACAAGCGCCACTCCGACGTTGCCCGTCGCAAGGAGATTCTCCTTGGTACAAACCAGTACCCCAATATCAACGAAAAAGCTGCCGACAAAATCGAATGCGCAGGAGGCTGCTCATGTGGCTGCGCTACTGAGAAAGGCCCCAACGCGCTGTCGATGAAACGTGCCGCAACAGACTTCGAGGCTCTCCGACTCGCCACCGAGGCAGCAGCCAAGCGCCCCAAAGTGTTTATGCTGACTATCGGCAACCTCGCCATGCGTCTGGCCCGCGCCCAGTTCTCGACCAACTTCTTCGGTTGTGCCGGATATGAGATTATCGACAATCTCGGATTCGACACCGTTGAGCAAGGTGTTGACGCGGCTCTCGCACAGGGCGCCGACGTGATAGTGCTTTGCTCGAGCGACGACGAATACGCAGAGCTTGCACCCGCAGCCTTCAAGTACCTTGACAGACGGGCTGAATTTGTTGTGGCCGGCGCGCCCGCTTGCACCGACGAGCTTAAGGCTGCCGGAATCAACGATTTCGTTCACGTTCGCTGCAACGTTCTCGACACACTCCGTGACTTCAACAACCGTCTTCTTAACAAATAACCGTCGCAGCTATTATGAAACCCGATTTTAAAAATATCGATATCGCCGCCGGGACGGCCGGCCCCGCACCTGCGGCCGTTAATACCGAAGACTGGACCACTCCCGAGCTTATTCCTGTAAAACCAGTCTATACCAAGACCGACCTTGAAGGTCTTGAGCATCTCAACTATATGTCGGGCATACCGCCTTTCCTGCGTGGCCCGTACAGCGCAATGTACCCCCTGCGCCCGTGGACTATCCGCCAGTATGCCGGTTTCTCCACCGCTGCAGAGTCCAATGCGTTCTATCGCCGTAACCTCGCCTCCGGCCAGAAGGGCCTTTCTGTGGCTTTCGACCTTGCCACGCACCGCGGATATGACGCGGACCACGCCCGTGTGGTAGGCGACGTGGGCAAGGCAGGTGTGTCGATCTGCTCCCTCGACGATATGAAGGTGCTCTTCGACGGCATACCTCTCAACAAGATGTCCGTTTCTATGACGATGAACGGTGCCGTTCTTCCCGTGCTCGCTTTCTATATCAATGCCGGCCTCGAACAGGGAGCCAAGCTTGAAGAAATGGCCGGTACGATTCAGAACGACATTCTCAAGGAATTCATGGTGCGTAACACCTATATCTACCCGCCGGAATTCTCGATGCGAATCATCGCCGACATATTCGAGTACACATCGCAGAATATGCCCAAGTTCAACTCCATATCTATCTCCGGCTATCATATGCAGGAGGCAGGCGCAACCTGCGATATCGAGCTGGCATATACTCTTGCCGACGGTCTTGAATATCTTCGCGCAGGTGTCAACGCAGGTATGGATATCGACGCATTCGCACCCCGCCTGTCGTTCTTCTGGGCAATCGGCATGAACTACTTCATGGAAGTTGCCAAGATGCGTGCCGCACGTATGCTCTGGGCCAAGATTGTGAAGCAGTTCAATCCCAAGAACCCCAAATCGCTCGCCCTTCGCACACACTCGCAGACATCGGGCTGGTCGCTTACCGAGCAGGATCCGTTCAACAACGTAGGCCGTACATGTATCGAAGCCATGGGTGCCGCTCTCGGCCATACCCAGAGCCTCCATACCAATGCTCTCGACGAAGCAATCGCGCTTCCTACCGATTTCTCGGCCCGTATTGCCCGCAATACCCAGATATACATTCAGGAAGAAACTCAGGTAACACGCGCTATCGACCCGTGGGGCGGCTCGTACTACGTGGAGGCTCTCACCAACGAGATTGCACACCGCGCATGGCAGCATATCCAGGAAATCGAGAAGCTCGGCGGTATGGCCAAGGCTATCGAAACAGGTCTTCCCAAGCTCCGTATCGAAGAAGCTTCGGCCCGCACGCAGGCACGTATCGACAGCGGTCGTCAGACAATCGTCGGTATCAACAAATACCGTCTTGACCACGAAGATCCTATCGATATTCTCGAAATTGACAACACCGAGGTGCGCCGCGAGCAGATCGAGCGTCTTAACGACGTCAAGGCTCATCGCGACGAAGCCAAGGTCAAAGAAGCTCTTGCCGCTATCACCGAGTGCGTGCGTACAAAGGAAGGCAACCTCCTCGATCTCGCCGTGAAGGCTGCCGGACTCCGTGCCACTCTCGGCGAAATATCCGACGCCTGCGAAGAAGTCGTAGGCCGTTATAAAGCTGTAATCCGAACAATTTCCGGTGTGTATTCAAGCGAAACAAAACAGGACGCCGACTTCCAGCGCGCCCAGCAGATGACAGCCGAATTTGCCAAGCGCGAAGGCCGTCAGCCCCGTATCATGATTGCCAAGATGGGCCAGGACGGTCACGACCGTGGCGCCAAGGTTGTAGCTACCGGCTATGCCGACTGCGGCTTCGACGTCGATATGGGACCGCTCTTCCAGACCCCTGCCGAAGCAGCCCGTATGGCTGTGGAGAACGACGTCCATATTCTCGGTGTGTCTTCTCTCGCCGCAGGCCATAAGACCCTCATACCGCAGGTTATCGAGGAACTTAAGAAGCTTGGCCGCGAAGACATCATGGTTACTGCCGGCGGTGTGATACCCGCCCAGGATTACGACTTCCTTTACAAAGCCGGTGTGGCCGCAATCTTCGGCCCCGGTACCCGTATTCCTGTATCTGCAATAAAGATGCTCGAAATACTCAACGGCGAAGAAGCCGCTGAATAGCATAACGTTTAAGGATTCCCCAGAGCCGTCACCCCTTGACGGCTCAAGAGGCGGTACTTGTCGCGATGACACGTGCCGCCTCTTATAATTTTGGTGGGTGCATAAAAAAAGTCGGAACCGATGTTCCAACTTTGCAATCACTGTATGTGTGCCTTGTATCAGAAAGGACGGTTGTGGCCTGTAAAAATGTGGCTTAATGCTATTCCGCAGTCGCGCAGGAAGAGGCTTGTCGGTGTGACAAAAGGTTTGAACCGTGTGGCGCCTGTCGGGGCAAACATTTTCAGAGTGCCAGGGATGCAGCGTATGTTTATTTTTGAATCCATGGGTACAGGATCTCCGTCGATGTGCGTGATGCCCGGGCGTTTGCGCATTATAGACGCTGATTCGACGCGAATGATGTCGACGAGCGCGTTTTTGCCTACAAAGCCTGTCAGGAGGTCGAGCCCGAAAATGGCGCGTGAAAGAGGGTTGCCGTAATGCACTATGGCGAGGTCGAGTTCGCCGTCCGTTACAGATGCGCCGGGTGCGATAAAGGCGTTGTTGCCGTATTGCGACGCATTGCAGCATACCACGAGAAAGGCACGTTCGGTAAGCACCCGACCGTTGGCCTCGATAACGTATTCTTCGGGATTGAATTTGATGTATTCGTCGATGGCGCTTTTAAGATACATCATTACGCCGCGGCGTTTCTGGCGTGCGAAGCGTTCGCTCACGGCAGCGTCGAAGCCTACGCCGAATGTGCAGAAGAACGGCTTGTCGTTGGCCGTTCCGTAGTCTGCATTTATAATGTTGCGTTCGGCAATCACCCTGAGGGAGCGGTCCACGTCGACAGGTATGCCAAGGTGGCGTGCGAGTCCGTTGCCTGAGCCGGTGGGTATTATTCCGAGTGCTGTGTTGGTGCCTACGAGTCCCCGGGCTGTTTCGTTGACGGTGCCGTCGCCTCCGCAGGCTAAAACGCCGTCGTAGTTTTCGTCCGCCGCCTTGCGCGCGAGCACGGTGGCATGGCCGGGACTTTCCGTCCCGGCTATGTCTACCGTTATGCCTCGATTTTCCATACACTGTGCTATGTATGGAACTATCCGGTGTTTTGGAATTGTGCCGGATATGGGGTTTACGATTAGAAGTACGCGAAGCGCCTTTGGTGTCATTCCTGAGAGTCTTTTTCAGAAAATTCCATCAGGTAGGCTTTTATGAATCCGTCGAGATCGCCGTCCATCACGCCGCCTACGTCCGATGTCTGCCAGTTGGTGCGGTGGTCCTTCACGCGGCGGTCGTCGAACACGTAGCTGCGGATTTGTGAGCCCCATTCGATTTTTTTCTTGCCTGCTTCTATTTTTGCCTGCTCTGCCATTCGGTGCTCGAGTTCCTTGGCATAGAGGATAGAGCGCAGCTGGCGCAAGGCGTTTTCCTTGTTCTTGGGCTGATCGCGGGTTTCTGTGTTCTCGATGAGGATTTCTTCTTTCTCGCCTGTGTACGGGTCGGTGAACTGATACCTCAGTCGCACGCCGGACTCCACCTTGTTTACGTTCTGGCCACCGGCGCCTCCCGAACGGAAGGTGTCCCACGACAGAAGAGCCGGTTCGACCTTGATTTCGATGGTGTCGTCCACGAGAGGGGTCACGAATACCGATGCAAACGACGTCATGCGCTTGCCCTGGGCATTGTAGGGCGATACGCGCACGAGGCGGTGAACTCCGTTCTCGCTCTTGAGGAATCCGTAGGCAAAGTCACCTTCTACATTGATGGTGCAGCTTTTTATGCCGGCCTCGTCTCCTTCGAGCAAGTTGGCGATGGAGGTTTTGTAGCCGTTTTTCTCGGCCCAGCGCAAGTACATGCGCATCAGCATCGAGGCCCAGTCCTGGCTTTCGGTACCACCGGCGCCTGAGTTTATTTTGAGCACGGCGCTCATTATGTCGCCCTCGCCGCGCAGCATATTGCGGAGTTCGAGCTCTTCGAGCAGCTTTACGGCTGTGGCATATGCCTGGTCCACTTCGTCTTCGGTGACTATCTCCTCGCGGAAGAACTCTATTGCGAGTTTTGTTTCTTCCACGGCGTTTTCAAGCTCGGAGTAATCGGCAATCCATTTTTGCAGATCCTTTATTTTTTTCATCTGCTTTTGGGCGGCTTCTGCGTTTTCCCAGAAACCGTCGGCCATTGTGCGGAGCTGTTCTTCTTCGACGGCTATTTTCTTCCCGTCGATGTCAAAGATACCTCCTCAGCGCAAGCATACGCTCAAAAGTCTCTTTTAATTGTTCTTGAGTAATCATTAGTATGTCTTTTTCAGTTTTCGGAGTGCAAATTTACTCAAAAAAATTAGTAATTTTGGCTCGTCGTTTCCAATTATAGTCTTATGGAAGGATTTTTCACTAAAGATGAGAGGTGTTCGCTGCCTTCATTGTGCCGATCCCTCGCACGCGAGGTTGGCATGGCACGGCGTACGGGCGACTTCGGCGCTATCTGCAAGGCTTATGCTGCCGCCTCGCCCGATAAATTGCCTGTGCGCGACCGTTTCGGATTCAATCCCGTGCTTGCGGCCATAGCCACTGCAACGGCGCTTTGCCGCAGCGTGGAGGCGGACCGCAATATGGTTCTTGCCGTGCTGCTGTCGCCGCTTTCGCGTGCCGGCGGCATAGTGTCTGCCGATGTCGCCTCTATGTGGGGCGATGATGTGGCCAAGCTTGTGAGAGGACTCGACAAAGTGGCCTCGCTGTATAGCAAGAGCGCCTCGGTTGAAAGTGATAACTTCCGCAAGCTGCTTCTTACATTTGCGGAAGATATACGCGTGATTATCATAATGATAGTAGACCGTCTTGCGCTGATGAGGGCTATAAACCACCATCCTGCCGAACGCTTCGTGCGCGATACGGCCTACGAGGCAAACTATCTTTACGCGCCTTTGGCGCACCGCCTCGGCCTGTATGCCATCAAGTCGGAACTTGAGGATATGTCCTTGAAGTACAGCAACCGCGAGGTCTATACCCGTATCGCCCATGAACTGAACGAAACCAAGGCGCGACGCGACGCCTATATCGCAGAATTTATTGCTCCGATAAAGGAAAAACTGCTTGCCGAAGGTCTTAAATTCGAGATAAAGGGTCGAACCAAGTCGATATATTCGATTTGGAACAAGATGAAAAAGCAGCACAATACTGTGGAGGACATCTTCGACCTTTTTGCCATACGAATAGTGATCGATTGCGAACCCGAGCGGGAGAAGCCCGAGTGCTGGCTCGCGTATTCGATTGTCACGGATATGTACACTCCTAATCCCGGGCGACTGAAAGACTGGCTCAGCATACCTAAGAGCAACGGGTATGAGAGCCTGCATATAACGGTCTACGGGCCGGGCGAGCGCTGGGTGGAGGTGCAGATCCGCACAAGGCGTATGGACGCCATCGCCGAGAAAGGCCTTGCCGCGCACTGGAAGTACAAGGGCATCAAAAGTGAAAGCTCGCTCGACACGTGGATGAACAATGTCCGCGACATTCTCGAAGCAGCCGAAACGGGGCCTATGGAGCTGATGCGCAACTTCAAGATGGACGTTTATTCCCGCGAGGTGTTTGTCTTCACGCCCAAGGGCGACCTCTACAAGCTGCCTCAGGGTGCCACCTTACTTGATTTCGCATTCAATATCCACACGCGGATAGGCACACAGTGCGTGGGCGGAAGGGTAAACGGGCGCAACCGCAAGCTGAATTATGTCCTTGCCAGCGGAGATACGGTGGAGATATTTACCTCGCCGAGGCAGGAGCCGAGCCGCGACTGGCTTTCGATAGTGGTTACGTCGAAAGCGAGAAGCAAGATACGCGCTGTAATCAAAGAAGCAGAGAACAAGGCCGGAGAGCTTGGCAAGGAATTGCTGCACCGCCGATTTGCCAACCGCAAGATAGATGTCGACGAGGCTACGATGTCGCGCACGCTTGCTAAACTCGGATTTAAAGATGCTATCGCCTTCTACAGTGCCGTGGCGGCAGAAGAGATTGATGTCAACGACGTCGTGGAGGCTTATATAGCCTGTCTGGAGCGTCAGGCCAAGGCAGAGGAGGGCGGCGAGCGCGTTTCTGCGAGCGAATACGTGCTTCAGAGCGCCCCTGAAGATGATGCGGCTGCTGATTCGGGAGGCGACGTGGTGGTAATAGGCGACAATATCAAGGGCATCAACTATCGCCTGGCACGGTGCTGCAATCCCATTTATGGCGACCCCGTGTTCGGCTTTATTTCGTCTGAGGGCGTTATCAAGATACATCGCGACGATTGCCCCAATGCCGCCCACATACGGCAGAAATACGGCTACCGCATAATCCGCACGCGCTGGAGCGGGCAGGCCGGCACCCAGCTCCCGGCATCGCTCCGAGTGGTGGGCAAGGACGACATAGGCATCGTAACGAACATAACGTCTATTATCAATAAAGAAAAATCCGTATCTTTGCGGAGTATATCCATTGATTCCCACGACGGGCTTTTCCACGGAGTGCTCGTGGTAGGAGTCAATGACATATCATCGTTGAATCAGTTAATCAAAAAGATAGAAGCTGTAAAAGGTGTCAAAAATGTCCAACGCAATAAGTAAGGCGGCTGTAGCGGCTGCCATGGCGCTTGCCTTCGCGGCCTGCTCCGACAGCGACCGTGCTTCGGCCGACGAGCTGTACCGGCAGGGCGAGCAGGCGGTTGAATCCCGCAACTATCAGGGTGCTATCACTCTTTTGGATACGCTCAACAGCCGTTATCCGTCGCAGACCGAAATAAGGCGCAAGGGGCTTGCCCTGCGTGCCAAGGCTATGGAAGGAATAGCCATCGACAGCATATCGGCCGGTGACAAGGCTCTTGCAGAGTCCACAATCCGTGTTCAGGAGCTTGAACCGGGATTTCGCAAGGTCGAGAGCAGCGTAGGGCTTGAGGGCTACTATGTGCCCAAGGACGCGCCCACTGAGGTGATGACTGCCACCGGCATTCAGCCCCGTGTGAGCGAGGACGGCCATTTTTATCTTGTCGCCAATATCCAGGGTCGTTCAATCGGGCTTGCATCGCTCGAATTTGCTGACGGGGCGGAGTCTGTTTCAACCGCCTCGATATCGCCGGCCAGAGTGGTGGCAGTGGAAGGTTCCGAGAGTGCAAGCTTCAGCCCTGAAGACCTCGAAGGTGTCGGAGCGTGGCTTGCTTCGCATCCCGGCTTTGGCAAGTGTGTGGCTCGTGGCAGCAAGGGCAAGACAGATATAAAGATAAGTCCCAAGCTACGGGAACAGATATTTGCCTGCTATGCTTACGGCTCAGCCTTGCAGGCGCACCGGCTCGCTCTGGTACATCGCGAAAAGTACGAGCGTATGCTTGAGGCCGCGCGAAACCAGATGGCTAACCTCACACCCGTGCCGGAACAATGATGAGCACGTGCGATAAGGAAACTTTCCTCGTGGCCGGCGGTGCCGGCTTCATAGGGGTCAATTTTGTGAAATACCTGTTGGCGCACCGCTCCGCGCGCGTGTTGGTTCTTGACGCCCTTACATATGCCGGCAATGCCTCCTCGCTTGCCGAGGAGATGGAAAACGGCAGTATAGAGTTTTTCAAGGCGGATATTGCCGATTATGACACCGTGGAGTCGATACTGCGGAACGAACGTCCGCAGTATATTGTCAATTTTGCGGCAGAAACACATGTAGACCGCAGCGTCGACGATCCGCGTCCGTTTATCGACACCAATGTGGTAGGGGCATACACCATGCTTGAATGTGCACGGCGTATGCGCGACGAAGAGGTGAGGCAGGGTGTTGTTCCTTCCTTGAAAAAATTCGTGCAGATAAGCACCGACGAGGTGTATGGCGACCTGAGCATTGACTTCGACCAGCCTGTCTTCGGGCGTTACGGGCACGAGTCGTTTATAGAAACTACTCCCTTGAGGCCTTCTTCGCCATACTCGGCATCGAAGACTTCGGCCGACGTGCTTGCATTGTCCTATTACAGGACTTTCGGCTTTCCCGTGGTGGTGACCCGTTGCAGCAACAACTACGGACCGTATCAGTTCCCGGAAAAGCTGATACCTCTTATGATTAACAATCTTCTTGAGAACCGCGAGTTGCCGGTGTATGGCCGGGGGCTTAACGTGCGCGACTGGATATATGTCGACGACCATTGCCGGGGCGTCCTTGCCGCCGCATTGGACGGAAAGCCGGGAGAGGTGTACAATTTCGGGGGGCTTAGCGAGAAAAGAAATATCGATATTGTAAAACTGCTAATAAAGATGGTGGCGGAAGCCGTCGGCAATAATCCTGAATACAGGGCTTTGGCTGCGGCGCCCGATTCAATCACCGAGGAGCTGATTACCTATGTGGGCGACCGTCCCGGCCACGACCTTCGATATGCCATCGATCCGACCAAGGCGAGCCGAGAGCTTGGCTGGAAGCCGGAAGTGTCGTTCGAGGAAGGCATGGCTGCCACGGTCGCGTGGTATCTTGCCAACCGCGACTGGGTGAAAAGCATCGTAGAGGGCAGTTATCGCGATTATTACAAAAAAATGTATTCTGACCGTTGATTATGAAAGGTATCATTCTTGCCGGTGGCTCGGGCTCGCGGCTTTATCCGATAACGCGCGGGGTGTCGAAACAGCTTATTCCTGTTTACGACAAGCCTATGATATATTATCCGTTATCGGTTCTGATGCTTGCCGGCATTAAGGATATACTTCTTATTTCAACGCCCGATGACCTGCCCGCTTTCCGTCGGCTTCTTTCCGACGGAACTCACTTGGGCATTTCTATACAATACGCCGAGCAGCCTCGTCCAGAGGGCTTGGCGCAGGCTTTTACCATAGGCGAGCAGTTTGTGGGCGGTGAGCCTGCCTGCCTTGTGCTTGGCGATAATATCTTTTACGGGCAGGGCTTTACGGGAATGCTGCGCAAGGCTGTAGCCGATGCCGTTCAGGGATATGCCACCGTGTTCGGCTACACAGTGGGTGATGCCCGCCGGTACGGGGTGGTTGAGCTTGACAGCGAAGGGCGCCCGGTGAGCATAGAGGAAAAACCGGCGAATCCGCGCAGCGACAAGGCTGTGGTGGGGCTGTATTTCTATCCGCAAGGCATATCGCAAGTGGCCGCAGGAATAAAGCCGTCGGCGCGGGGCGAGCTGGAGATAACCAGCGTCAACGAGCATTATCTGCGCGAGGGCAGGCTCAAGGTGCAGTGTTTCGGACGTGGCTTTGCCTGGCTCGATACCGGCACGGTCGATTCGCTGATGGAGGCCTCGGCATTTGTCGAGGCTATCCAAAAGAGGCAGAGCCTGCTTATAGCGTCGCTCGAGGAGGTTGCATACCGGTGCGGGTATATCGATGCCCTGCAGCTGCGGAACCTTGCCGAAGAACTCAAATCGACCGATTACGGTCGCTATCTGCTCAGGCTTGCCAATGAAAACGCCTGATATTCCGCGCCTGATAGAGCTTCCGCGTATCTACGATCCGCGAGGCAACCTCACATTCGTGCAGAATGACGATGATTTTATGCCCTTCAAGATAGAGCGCGCATACTGGATTTACGATGTGCCGGCAGGAGCCGAGCGCGGTTCCCACGCTCATATTGAGGCTTTGTCGCTCATTATTGCCGCAGGCGGGAGCTTCAATGTAAATCTGTTCGACGGTGTTAAGTGGTGGAAATTCACGCTTAACCGTCCGTTTGAAGCTTTGTTCGTGCCTCCGGGCTACTGGCGCACGCTTGATAATTTTTCGTCGGGTAGTGTGTGCCTGTCGCTTACGTCGCTGCCATATAGCGAAGATGATTATATCCGCGATTTCGACGCATTTATGCGTACCAAGGCTGTATGAAGTATCCTTTTCTTGACCTTAGGGCGGTTAACGAGCCGTTTTTTGCCGAGCTGAAAGAGGCGGCCTGCCGGGTGGTGGAATCCGGCCGCTATATAGGCGGAGCCGAGGTGGAAAGCTTCGAGGAGGCGCTTGCTGGTGCTTCGGGCGTGCCTTTCGCCGTGGGCGTTAGCAACGGCCTCGACGCATTGCGCATGATTTTCAGAGCCTATATTGCGTTGGGGCGTCTGAAGCAGGGCGATGCCGTAATTGTGCCGGCCAACACTTATATAGCGTCGGTTCTCGCTATTACGGACGCGGGCCTTGAACCGGTATTTGTCGACGCTGATGCCGACACGCTCAATATGGATACGCGCCTGCTTGACGAGGCTTATACTCCGAAAGTGAAAGCAGTCCTGACGGTGCATCTCTACGGGCGTCCTTGCTATGACGAGCGTCTTCGAGAGTTTGTAGAGCGTCACGGGCTGATATTGGTGGAGGATAATGCGCAGGCCATAGGGGCTACAGCCGGTGACGGGCGGCCTGCAGGCTCTCTTGGCGATGCTGCCGCGCTCAGCTTCTACCCCACAAAGAATATAGGTGCTCTTGGCGATGCCGGAGCGGTGCTTACAGCCGATGACGAACTTGCGCGCACTGTGCGTGCCATAGCCAATTATGGCTCGGACAGGCGGTATCATAATATATACGAGGGCTTCAACTGCCGCATGGACCCTTTGCAGGCGGCTTTCCTTAATGTCAAGCTGAAACGGCTTGGCAAAGAATGCGAAAGGCGCAGGCAGCTTGCGGCTGCTTACGACGCGCTGATCAGCCACCCGTGCGTGCGCAAGCCGCGTGTGGACAGACCTGATAACAGCGTGTGGCACCAATATGCCGTGCTTGTTCCGGAAAGAGATGCTTTCCGCGCCTATCTGGCTGAAAACGGGGTAGGCACTGACGTCAATTATCCTGTGCCGCCACACAAACAGCCGTGCTATGCGCGTTTTTCAGGCCTTGTGCTGCCTGTGGCCGAAGAAATATCGGATATGGTGGTGTGCCTGCCGGTATCAGCCTGTACGTCGGTTGACGACGCCAAGGCGATATCGGAGATTGTTAATAAATGGGAATATGAATATTAAGGCTCTTTATCATACATTCGGGTGCAAGCTTAATTTTGCCGAAACGGCGTCGGTGGCCCGGCTTTTCGAGGAAAGGGGGGTGAAGGCTGCCGACAAGTGCGAAGTGCCTGATTTTATCGTTATAAACTCTTGCAGCGTTACAGCCGAGGCCGACAGAAAATGCAGGTCGTTCATACGTTCGCTCAATCGCCGCTATCCTAATGCGCCTATTATGGTAACGGGCTGCTACGCGCAGCTGAAAGCTGAGGAGGTTGCTTCTCTGCCGGGGGTGGCCGTGGTTGCCGGAACCAACGACAAGCTCAAGCTCGTCGAGTATCTCGACGATTGTCTTGCCGGGCACGCGAGCGTTGCGGAGATAATACCTGCAAAAGAACTTACTGAATTTATGCCCTCGTGCTCGCGTGGCGACCGCACACGCTTCTTTTTAAAGGTGCAGGACGGTTGCGACTACTGGTGCACATATTGCACCATTCCAAAGGCGAGGGGGCGGTCGCGTTCGGGCACTATAGACCAGATAATGGCGCTTGCTCGGGATGCTGCCGGCAGAGGTGCCAAGGAGATAGTGCTTACGGGCGTGAATATAGGCGATTTCGGCCACGGGCGCAGTGATAATTTTCTCGATCTTTGCCGCGAGCTTGACACCGTTGAGGGTATAGAGCGTTATCGTATCTCATCGATAGAGCCGAACTTGCTTACCGACGGACTTATAGACTTTGTGGCGGCGTCGCGCAGGTTTATGCCTCACTTCCATATACCGCTTCAAAGCGGCAACGACGAGGTGCTCGCGCTTATGAGGCGGCGGTACGACACCGCTTTGTATGCAGGAAAGCTTCGCCGTGTGCTTGACGCAATACCTGACGCCTTTATCGGCGCCGACCTCATAGTGGGGGCGCGCGGTGAAAGTGCGGAACGCTTCGAGGCGTCGAAGGCATTTATAGCAGGCTTGCCGCTGAGCCATATCCACGTGTTTCCGTACTCCGAGCGGCCCGACACCCGTGCGCTGGCTCTTGAAGGCGCTGTAACGCAGGAGGAAAAGCATCGCCGGGCTGATGTTATGATAAGCCTCGGCGCGGAGAAGCACAAGGAATTTGCCGGGCGTTTCATAGGCTGTGTGCGCCCTGTGCTGCTTGAACGCTCGCGTCCGGGGCGTCCGATGGGCGGATTCACCGATAATTACCTCAGGGTAGAGGTCGATGCGGGTCCCGAACTCGACAATATGGTTCGCGATGTTCGGCTTACCGGTTTAATGGACGATGGTGAAACCATGACAGGTGTCCTTGTGCGATGACGCGCCTTGTGCTGATATTGCTTAAATGCGTGGCGTGGCTGCCGATGAAGGCATTGTATGTGATTGCCGACCTTATATATGTCCTCATATATTATGTGGCGGGATACCGTCGTAAGGTGGTGGAGGATAATATGGCGCGTTGCTTCCCGGATCGCTCTGCGGAGGAACGGCGCAGGCTTGAAAAGGATTTCTACAGAAATTTTGCCGATTATATTATGGAAACAGTAAAGCTATTCCATATATCGGATTCGGAAATGGAGCGTAGAATGAAATTCCGCAATATTGAAATCATCGATTCATTGGTACGGCAGGGGCGCAGTGTGGCCGTCTACTTTTCGCATTGCGGGAATTGGGAGTGGGCGCCGTCGGTAACCCTGCATGCGGCACGCCGTCCGGGCGACGGGGTAGAGTACTGCCAGGTATACCGGCCTCTTAGCAGCCATGTGTTCGACGCGCTGATGCTGAGAGCTCGTTCGCGCTTCGGATCGCTGTCGCTTCCCAAGGCAACTGTGCTTAGAGAGCTGATAAGGCTGCGTCGCGACGGAATGCTTAATGTTACCGGGTTTATGAGCGACCAGAAGCCCAGCCACGGAGATCCTGCTTTGCCGCTTATGTTCCTCAACCGTCCCACAGCCTTCATAACCGGCACGGAAGAACTTGCACGGCGTATGGGTATGGCGGCGGTGTACTGGGATATGTACAAGACCGGTCGCGGATATTATGAGATAGACTGCCGTTTGCTGGCAGAGAATGTTGCCGACACTGAGCGTGGCGATGTGACCCGCGCTTATGCGTCGGTGTTGGAGGAAACAATAGAGAGAAATCCCTCGATATGGCTATGGACACACAAGAGATGGAAGCACCCGGTGGAACTCCCACGATAGCCGTGGTGATACTGAACTGGAACGGAGAGAAGCTTCTGAAAGAGTTTCTCCCCAAGGTCGTTGCCACGACCGATGCCTCGATTAGCAGGATTATTGTTGCTGATAACGGTAGTACGGACGGCTCGCTTGCCTATGTGGCTGATGCGTTTCCCGAAAATGTGGAAGTGATGTCTTTTCCCGAGAACTACGGCTTTGCCGAAGGTTATAACAAGGCAGTGGCGCGGTGTTCGGGGTACAAGTACGTGGTTCTGCTTAATTCGGACGTGGCCACGTCGCCTGGCTGGGACAGGGAGCTTTGCTTATATATGGAAGCAAATCCTGACACGGCTGCCTGCCAGCCCAAAATACTGTCTTACCGCGATCCGGGCCGATTTGAGTATGCCGGAGCATGCGGCGGTTTCCTCGACGGTGACGGCTATCCTTACTGCCGAGGGCGCATATTCGGAGAGTGCGAGCCGGACAGCGGGCAGTACGATGCTCCGGCAGAGGTGTTCTGGGCCTCGGGAGCGTGCCTGATGGTGCGTCCGTCGGTGTATATGGAGGCCGGTGCTCTTGATTCGGCGTTTTTCGCCCACATGGAAGAAATCGATTTGTGCTGGCGTATACTGCTGCTTGGAAAGAAGATAGCCGTGGTTCCTTCGGCCAAAGTGTATCATCTTGGCGGAGGGTCGCTGCCGGCGGAAAATCCTCGCAAGACATACCTTAATTTCCGCAATAACCTGCTGATGCTCCATAAGAATCTGCCGGATTCCTGCAGGCGTTCGGCGCTGATAAGGCGCCGTCTGCTCGACACTTTGGCATGGGCTAAATACGTGCTGTCGTTTGACTGGGCCAATGCCGCTGCCATATTCCGCGCGCATAGGCATTTTGCACATATGAGGAAGGAATACACGCAGCATCCGGCTGTGAACCTGCTGAGCCAGCGCCGGTGGCCGTGCCGGAGCATTCTGTTTGAATACTATATCCGCCGGATAAGACGCTTCGGAGAGCTTGTTAAAACAAACTTAGTATAAATTAAGCAATCTTAACGCTAAAAAGACTTTTGGCACACCAAAAAGCCTTAATCGGCATAAGAAAGTATAAAAAAGCCCTCCAAATATTTTGCAGGTTAAAAACTACTTCTTAATTTTGCGATATTGTTTAACGGGCAGGTCCCACTTAAAACGCCTCAATCAATACCATTGGGCAGGATTTTGCTCATCTAATATGCAAAATAGAACAACTCATACAGACTCAATTAATCTTAATTAATATCATTAATTTAATTTCAGTACACATTTCAAACAATTATGGAAGCTCAAAAGCCAAAAGCTCAGGCTAAGCCTAGCACGAAAAAGAACGCCCCCGGCATTAAGAATGCCGCATGGGTAATCGTCGTCTGCGCCATTGTCGCCGTTTGCCTCTTCATTTTCTGGTTCGGCAACGACATTCACTTCGACGAAGACGGACATCCTCAGAACCTGTGGGGCACCGTTTACAAAGGCGGTTTCATCGTGCCCGTACTCCAGACTCTCTTCCTTACCGTAATCGTACTTGCTGTAGAGCGCTGGATCGCCCTCAACGCAGCTAAAGGCAAAGGCAACATCTCCAAGTTCGTTGCCGGTGTTAAGGCTTGCCTCGAAAAGAACGACATCGCCGGTGCTCGTGCCCTCTGCGCAAAGCAGAAAGGTTCTGTAGCAGCTGTTGTTGACTCCGCTCTTATCCGCTACGCAGAAATGGACCAGAACACCGTTCTGACCAAGGAACAGAAAATCGCCACTCTCCAGAAGCAGGTTGAAGAGGCTACCGCTCTCGAAATGCCTACTCTGCAGCAGAACCTCCCCATCATCGCTACCATGACCACCCTCGGTACTCTCGTTGGTCTTCTCGGTACTGTAATGGGTATGATCAAGTCGTTCCAGGCTCTTTCTCAGTCTGGTGCTCCTGACTCCACCGAACTCTCCACCGGTATCTCCGAGGCTCTTATCAACACCGCCTTCGGTATCGCAACCGGTGCTTTCGCTGTAATCTTCTACAACTTCTACACCAACAAAATCGATAACCTCACCTACGCTATCGACGAAATCGGTTTCTCCATCGTGCAGACATTTGCAGCCACACACTAATCCCCTGTTTACCACAGAAATTATAACCAATTAACAAAAGGTAAATATGGGAAAAGTAAAAATCAAAAAGAAAAGTACTCTCATCGACATGACCGCGATGAGCGACGTGACTGTTCTTTTGCTTACTTTCTTCATGTTGACTTCTACCTTCCTGCAGAAGGAACCCACCATCGTCTACACCCCGTCTTCGGTTTCTGAAGAAAAGGTGCCGATGAACAATCTGGTGACGGTCCTCGTGTCTTCGGCCGACAAGTCGGGCAAGCTCGATGATCCCTCCGTTGCAGAAGGTAAACTCTTCATCTCGTTCACCGGCGATGCCGACTCGACTCTGTCCAGCGAAAAAATTCGCGGTATGATGCTCGAAGAAGCTCTTGCCATCTACAACGAGCAGCACAAGAACAACAAAATCGCTCTCACGCCCCAGATGAAGTCCGAGTTCCAGGCTACCAATATGATTGGAGTGCCTTTCTCGGTTCTTCCCCAGGTAATGGCGATGTCGGTAACAGAGCGCGACAAGTTTATGGGTGATATGACCAATCCTCAGGTTGGTATACCCATCGACGACAACCGCAACCGCGACGGTCGCCTCAACGATTTCCAGGTATGGCTCAAAGCTATCTACAACGTAGCTCAGCGTATCAACAACGAGCAGGCCGAAGGCCTCGCTGCTGAAGAACGCTCGCAGTTGTCGAACCTCTATACCGCCCTTATGCGTAAGGGACAGGGTATCGCCATCAAGGCCGACAAGGACACTCCTTTCACGACTGTCCAGCTCGTCTTTGACAACCTCCAGACCATGAAGCTGAACAAGTTCAGCCTTATGACTGCCCTCAAATCTGAAGATGAACCCACCAATTAATGTAAAGTCGAAATGGCACAAATAGAACAATCTGACGGCGGCAAGAAGAAAAAAGGCGCCCAGAAAAAGATCGCTATCCATGTGGACTTTACCCCCATGGTGGATATGAACATGCTTCTGATCACATTCTTCATGCTCTGTACCACGATGATTAAATCGCAGACTCTTCAGATCGTGCTTCCTACCAACGAAGACGTGAAGAAGGAGCAGCAGAGCCAGACCAAGCAGTCGGAAGCAATCACACTGATTCTCGACACCGAGTATAATGGCGACAAGCCTGCTACCGATGCCGAAACAGGCAAGACCATCCACAATATCTACTATTACGAAGGTATTGCTGACACTACATTTGCCACGAGCAAGTACCTCCAGAAGGAACAGTTCATCGGCAATATGAACCACGAGCCCCAAGGTATACGCAAAATCCTCCGTGGCAAGAACAAGGAGGTTATGGAGCAGTACGTGAAGCTCAAAGACCAGTGGAAAAACAAGGAAATAACCAAAGAGGAATTCGACAAACTTGCCAAGCAGAATGCGTCGGACTCTCTGAAGACACGTCCTGTAGTTGTGATCAAACCCGGTCCCAACACCACATACGAAGGCCTTATAAATGCTATCGACGAAATGAACATCAACCAGATTTCACGTTATAGCATCGAGCTTCCCACGCACACCGACACGCTCCTGTTGCGTCACTATGAGCAGGCTAACAACGCGACTATTATACGACCCACTGTCCGCGCCCGTGCAGCACATATGACTGCCGCTCCTGCGGAAGGTGAATCTACTCCTAACTCTTAAAAGCTGAATAAAAATGGCAAAAGACGTAGATCTTACCTCAAGAGAGTGGCGTGAAATAGTATTTGAGGGCAAAAACAAGGAATTCGGAGCATACAAAATCCGTGAAGCCTCGCCCGCCCGCCACACAAAAGCTGTTGTATCGGTCCTCGTGGCCGTAGGTATCATTCTGGTTCTTCTCATTCTCTCAATCTCGGGAGTTTTCGCAAAACCCGAGGAAGACACAGTGGCTGTAAGCACCGTTCAGGAGCTTGTGACCATGGAAACCGAGGAGGAGATTGAAGAAGAAATCGAAGAAGAAACCTTCCAGCTTCCCGAACCTGAAGAAATCGTCGCTCCTGAAGAAGTTGCTAACCAGCAGCAGGTAACCGCCCTCCTCATCGTAGAAGACGAACAGCTCGAAGAGGACAAGCAGGTTAAGAACCAGGACGAAGTGCTCGACAATGAGGCTGCAGTAGGTGCCGTCGATATTACCGAAGGTACCAACGACCTCAACAAGGTAATGGTGAAAGAAGAAGTTATTGCAGAACCCAAGGTTGAAGAAGAACAGCCGATGAGCATTGCAATGGTAGAGCAGAAACCCCAGTTCGCCGGTGGTGAAGCTGCCATGTACAAGTGGCTCAGCGACAACATCGTCTATCCGCCCGCCGCTGCCGAAGAAGGCGTTTCAGGCCGTGTGGTAGTAGAATTCGTTGTAGGCAAGGACGGTTCTATCAGCAACGTGAGAGTAGTGCGCTCGCGCCACACAGCTCTTGACAAAGAAGCTCTCCGTGTGGTTAAGGCGATGCCTAACTGGATTCCCGGCCGTAACAACGGCCAGCCCGTTAAGGTTACTTACACTCTCCCCGTTACCTTCAAACTCCAGTAATTGGCTTTTGAACTACATACTCCCTATCGGAGCCCGGCGTCAGCGCCGGGCTCTTTTGTTTTCATGAGGGTAGGCGTGTGTGGCCTTGGCGTATATTTGCTTTCATAACGTTAAAGCAGGCTGTACTATCGCTGTTTTTTCGTATTTTTGCAGGCGTATATGTATTATAGATGCGCCATAGTTTGCTTTTTAGGAGCTGTCCTTGCGTGTGGCTGCGGCCGGAGGGACAAGGAAATATCGCCATTGCTTTCCGCCATTATGAATGACTCGGTAAGTATGGCATATGACAGGCCGGGAGATTCAGTCCCGGATGACGGTTGTGTGCGTCTGCGCACGCGCACGAAACTACCGTTGTCGAAGTTGTTCAACGATATCAACCCGCAGCACATCGAGGTGGCCCGGCGTGACGGAATCATACCAGTGGATTCGCCTGATAAAGCGTGGACACAGGGCAGGGGGCTTGTCAAGATAGAGTCTAACCGATATTATTTTGTGGACGAACTCACGCATTCGTATCCTTATCTCAAACCTCACGCGGCGGCGCTGCTTGCTGAAATAGGACGTCGTTTCCACGACACTTTGCAGGCGCGGGGTGGCGGTGACTACAGGCCGAAGGTTACGAGTGTGCTTCGCACTCCGCTCACAGTGGGTAGGCTCAGGAGAGTCAACCGCAACGCCTCTCAGGAGAGCGCACATCAATATGCAACTACTTTCGATTTGAGCTATAGTAAGTTTATATGTGACGATGCTGCTTCGACAAGGCGTACATTTGAAGATTTAAAGAATCTGCTCGCCGAGATTGTCGCTGATTTGCGCAGCGAGGGTCGGTGCTTGGTCAAGCACGAGCGCAAGCAGGCGTGTTTTCATATTACTTCGATAGCTCCGGCTGATTCTATTTTTGGGAATATACAGTATGAATAAACGGATAAAGCGGCTTTTAGGGTCGGTGTTTTTCGGGATATGGTGCGTGGCGTTGACAGTGGTGACGCTGCTCGGTGCCGTTATGATATGTTCGGTGCATCTTTTGAGGCCGGAAACACTTACGCCGATAGTATGCCGGGTGGCCGACAAGGTGCTTGACGCCAAACTTGAAGTATCGCGTATAGAGCTTGGTTTCAAACCGTCGTTCCCGCATCTTGCAATTGAGATTGACAGTCTTGCATTGCTCTCGCATTCGCTTAATAGTTTGCCGGATAGCTCAAAGAGGCGACTTCCGGCATATGCCGACACCTTGCTTACTTTCGACCGTATGACAGCTTCTGTGAACGTGGCGAAGTATTTGGCCAAGGGCGAAATCGCCCTCCGGGATGTGGCCATAGTGCGTCCGGGAGTGAATATTGTGATAGCGGGTGACAGCGTTAATAATTTTGATATCTATAAATCCGCTCCCGACACTGTGCCTTCTGAGGCTTCGGCGCCGATGGCGGCCATATCGATAAATCATTTCGCGTTTATCGAGCCGCGCGAGGTGCGATTCTTTAACGCTCTCGACTCTGTGTCGGCAGCGGTGCTTTTGTTCAGCAATGCGGAGCTTGACGGCAGTAGCGAGCCTATGTACAGCCTTAAAATTAACGGCGAGCTTAACGGACCTATGGCGCAGAATTTGCTGAGGCTTGACGGTTTTACCTTTGGAGTCAACGGAGGTGTCCGCTGGGATCCCTCGGAGCCTGCGTTGGTGTCGTTAGAAAGGCTCAACTTGCGAGGTGCGTTCATAAATGCCGATGTCGATGCCGAGGTTTCGTTTTCAGATATGATGACGGTCAACAAGGGCCGTATAGATGTGAAGGAGCTGTCTGTGATGGACGCCTTGGCGGCATTGCCGTCGGAATTGCTTGACAGCTATGGGATTGGTGCGGGAACTTTCGGCACAGATGCCGTGTTGTCTTTGTCGGCGGAGCTTCAGCGTCCGTTCTGCTTTGAAACGGATACTCTGCCGTATGCTCAGGCCGAACTCAAGATAGCTGATTGCAACATACGCTATGGCAAAGCCCGTTTTACTGATTTTGGCGTGGATGTGCAGGCCGTATTGCGAGGTAATAATCTCGATGATGCCACAGCCACACTGCGCCGTTTGTCTATCGCGGGGCCTGCTACAAAGCTGCTCGTGTCGGGCGAGGCTACTGATTTTGCATCGGACATTTCTTTCGATGCAAAAGTTCAGGGATATTGCGATCTTAAAAATCTGCCACCGATAGTGGCTGATTTGGCCGGGGGCTATCTTTCGGGAACTGTGGAGGCTGATTTGAGCGGAGCCGGTACGATGTCGATGCTCAATGCCAACGGATTCCATAATTTGGCTGTCGAAGGCAAGCTGAGGGGGCGCCGTCTGTACTATCTGTCGAATGATACGGCCAAGATGGCAGAAGTAGGCCAGGTCGATTTTGATTTTGACAGCAAGAGAGTGATACGCACTGATTCCACAACGAGCGCACCGCTTATGTCTGCCACTATTTCTGCCGATTCGGCATCTGTGCTGGTCGACGGCGTGTCTATCGACATCAAGGCGCTGCGCCTTGGCGCGGCAGCGCAGAATATGGCTATAGACACTACCGTGCTGCTTCCTATGGGCGGGGCGTTGAAGATAGGGCGTATGCGTGTTATGTCGATTAGCGATAGCGCCGGTATGCGTTTGCGTAATCTCGACGGTCTTTTGACGCTCAACCGATTTAAAGGCGACGGAAAAATGCCGGTACTGACGCTTGATGCTACGGCAGGACGTATGATGGCTGGTAATCCGGCCAACGTGTTCATGCTTTCTGATGCCAAGATTCACGTTGCCACACATAAAATACCCGAGCGCGCCGCGATGCGCAAGGCAGCCCGCCAGTCAATCGACAGTATAAGGCGCGTCCACCCGGAACTCTCGCCTGATTCGGTATATGCTCTTGCATTGGCTAAACGCAGACACAATGGCAGTAGGCAGAGGCGTGTGCACGGTGCCTTTGTTGATGACGCCGAAGTGATAGAGTGGGGCATTACGAGAGGTCTGAAGACATTTTTGACGGACTGGAGCCTCGACGGCACTGTGCAGACGCGAGATGCCCGACTGTTTACGCCGTTTTTCCCTTTGAGAAACCGTATAAGCAGCTTGAATCTACATTTTACCACAGACTCTGTGGTGCTCCGTGGCGTTCGCTGGCAGGCCGGCAGGTCGGATATGAAGATAGCCGGCAACATCACAAACATACAGCGCGCTCTCACATCGAGAAACAGACGGTCGTCACTGAAGGTGAATTTCTCTGTGAAAAGTGACACCGTGGACGTTAACGAACTTACTGTGGCAGCCTTTGCCGGGGCGGCATATGCCGAGAGGCTGCGTCAAGGCACGGTAGGCAAGATAGATTTGGCTTCGCTTGACGGTGACCTCGACAACCAGGTAGATGCCCTTGTGAGCCAGACGCCCGACTCGGCAGGTCCATTGCTCGTGCCGACTAATATCGATGCCAATATCAATGTGGCGGCAGAAAACATACTGTATTCAGATCTGCATCTGCATGACTTGCGGGGAGATATACTGTTGTTCGACGGAGGCCTCAACCTGAATAACCTGAGGGCGGAATCAGATGCCGGTTCGTTGAGCCTGTCGGCATTGTATTCGGCTCCGGCACCGCGTGATATGAAGCTCGGTTTCGGGCTGATGCTTAATGATTTCAAAATCGACAAATTCCTGAATCTTGTTCCGGCAATAGATTCGATAATGCCTCTGATGCGCGATATAAGTGGTATCATCGATGCCGATCTTGCTGCGACAGTCGATGTGGACAGCAATATGAACATGGTGCTGCCCACGCTTGACGCAGCCGTGAAGCTGCAGGGCGACTCTCTTGCCTTTATCAATGCGGAAACTTATAGGACGCTTGGTAAATGGCTGCGATTCCGCGACCGTGCCGACAATAAGATAAAGCATATGAGTGTGGAACTGCTGGTGCGCGACAACCGTATGGATATTTTCCCCTTCACATTTGATATCGACCGTTATAAGCTCGGCGTGATGGGATATAATGATCTTGCATTGAACTTTGATTACCATATAGCTGTTCTTAAGTCGCCTCTGCCATTTAAGTTCGGTATAAATATAAAAGGAAATCCGGATAAATACAAGGTGCGCTTCGGAGGAGCCAAATTCCGCGAGGGCATGGTGTCGCAGAGCGTCGCTGTTGTTGACACGGCGCGTGTGAACCTCGTGCGGCAGATTCAGAATGTGTTCCGAAGGGGCGTGCGCAATTCGCGCTTTGCCCGATTGGCGCCAGGTCGCAGGCCCGCCTATGTGTCGGCGGCAGACGGAAGCGACACTCTTTCTCGGGCTGACTCGCTGGCTCTCATAGGCGAAGGCATATTGCCCCCGCCTGTTAAACCGATTAATGAAGCAGAAGAGAAATGAACGGTTGCTCTATCAATATAGAAGATGCTCTCAGGGCATATCTTGGGCGCAATATGCTCGAAAGGCCGGCGTTCGAGGCGGTGCTTTTCGATATGGACGGAGTGCTGTACGATTCGATGCCGCGCCATGCAAAGGCTTGGAAAAGTGTGTGCGACGAGGCCGGTATCGAGGCCGTTACCGAAGAGTTTTTTGCTTATGAAGGACGCACGGGGGCCTCGACAATCGATTTGCTGGTGCGCAGGCAGTTTGGTCGACCGGCCACGGAAGAAGAGGCTCGCAGGCTGTATAAGCGAAAGACAGAGTTCTTTGCAGAAATGCCTTCGGCTCCTGTTATGCCGGGCGCGCAGAGGACTGTTGCCGTTGTGGCGGAGTCGGGCTTGCCATCGGTGCTGGTAACCGGGTCGGGGCAGGGGACGCTTTTGGAACGCCTTGATACTGATTATCCCGGAGCGTTTCCTATGTGGAGGCGTGTGACGGCTTACGATGTCCGTCACGGGAAGCCGGATCCGGAGCCGTATTTGGTCGGTTTGGCGAAAGTAGGTGCCGGGCCGTTTGCCGGCATCGGCATCGATAACGCCCCGCTTGGAGTGGAGTCATCTTCGCGGGCCGGTCTTTTTACCATAGGGGTGCGCACAGGGCCTATCCCTGCCGGAGCGCTTATGGAAGCCGGAGCCGATATAGAAATCAATTCCATGGAAGATTGTGCTGATATTTTAAAAATGCTACTATGAATCAGAAACTTATCTTCACTAATCTTGTGGGAGGCGCTATAGATGCGCTTGTCGACGAACTTGGCGCGAAAGATGTGTTTGTGCTTACAGACACCAATACTTCGCAGTTTGTGATGCCTTTGCTTGTCAATGACTCTGCTGTTGTTGCCAAAGGTCGTCGCATCACAATCCCTTCGGGGGATATAAATAAGAATCTTGAGCAGCTTGCCTATGTGTGGAAGCAGCTTTCAGTGTCAGAGGCCACACGGTCGTCGGTGCTTATCAATGTCGGCGGCGGCATGCTTACCGATCTCGGCGGCTTTGCAGCGGCGGCCTTCAAGCGCGGCATGAGGTGCATTAATGTGCCAACAACGCTTCTCGGCGCGGTCGACGCGTCTGTAGGAGGAAAGACTGCCGTAAATTTCAACGGGCTTAAGAACCAGATAGGCGTTTTCTCTGAGGCTGAAGCGTCGATAATATCTACTGTTTTCTTTAACACACTGCCTCAGCAGCAGATACTTTCGGGGTATGCCGAGATGCTGAAGCATGCCTTGCTCGAAGATGAGGCAACACTTGGCCGTCTGCTTGATTACAACCCGGTTTATCCGGAGTTCGACTCCGAGGCGCTTTTGCCGCTGTTGCGTGCGAGCGTGCTTGTGAAGCAACGCATTGTTGAGGAAGACCTTACGGAGAAAGGATTGCGTAAGGCTCTTAATTTAGGACACACCATAGGCCACGCTTTTGAGAGCTTCTCATTCGCACATCTTTCGCCTGTGCCGCATGGCTACGCGGTGGCATGGGGTATGGTTGCCGAACTCGTGCTTTCTCATATGAAACTCGGATTCCCATCGGAAATACTGCATAAAATAGCTGCCTACGTGCTTGAAAACTATGGGGCAATGGCGGTGGAATGCAAGGATTATCCCGAACTTCTGAAGGCTATGCGTCAAGACAAGAAGAACGATAGCCCTGAAAGCATTAACTTCACGCTGCTCGAAGAGGTCGGACGCCCGATGATAAACTGTTCGGCAACCAAGGACGAAATAGAGGCGGCTCTCGACATTTACCGCGACCTTATGCACCTTGCATAGGCTGTGGTCAATCAATCTTGCGGCCGCGATAATAGGTGTGCCAGTTATCGCGGGCATAACCGTCGTGTCCGCATATGAATGAATCCGGCGATGCTCCTTTTATTTTGGCACCGTCATAGTACACGCTCCACGTATCCTTTGCATAGCCGCCGTCCAAAGCCTTGAAGCTGTCGGGCGAGGCTCCCTTTATTTTGACGCCGAGGTAGTATACAGACCATGCGTCGGCTGCGTAACCGTCGCTTAAAATCTTGAAAGTGAAGGCCGATGCCCCTTTTATTTTGTGTCCGTCGAAGAACACGCCGTTATCGCTTATGTAGTACATAGGGCGATGGTGGCGTTTTTCTTGTTTTTCGTGTCCGGGTCGCCTGTGCGGGTGCTTTCGGGCAGAAACGACTGTCGGCGAAATTATCATTAGTGAAATGAAGATTATGAGAATACGTTTCATATAATGTGGTTTTTGTATTTTAGACACGGGAAGTACGCTAAAGTTACATTGCGTTACGAGAAAAAATGCTAACTTTGTTGATTAAAATTGCCCGCGAAGATGAACGAAGAGCCACTTAGCCGTATGTTGCTGAAAGAAACGGAGTTTCAGGCGCTTATGCAACACCGTATTTTCAACGTGTTGCTTATAGCGTCGCCTTACGATGCCTTTATGATGGAGGAAGACGGCAGGGTTGAAGAACAGCTGTACAACGAGTATGTGGCGCTCAATCTGAGTTCGCCACCTCGTGTGACCCGTGTTTCCACAATATCCGAAGCTCTCGACGCCATGCGTCAAAAGCCGTTCGACATCGTGGTGGCTATGCCCGGTGGCGATTTGTCGGAAACTTTCGACGGTGCGTCCAAGCTTAAGGAGGGTTATCCGTCTGTTCCTATCGTTGTCCTTACACCTTTTTCAAAAGAGGTGTCGCGCCGACTCGCCAACGAGGATTTGTCGCACATAGACTATGTGTTCAGCTGGCTGGGCAACATGGACCTTCTTTTGGCTATTATAAAGCTGCTTGAGGACAAACTCAATGTGGACGATATTACCGAAGTCGGAGTGCAGTCGATACTGCTTGTGGAGGATTCTGTGCGTTTTTACTCGTCGGTACTGCCGCATATATACAAGTTCTTGCTTAAACAATCGGTGATATTCTCGACAGAGGCACTCAACCAGCATGAGCAGATGCTGCGTATGCGCGGACGTCCCAAAGTGATGCTTGCCCGTAATTATGAGGAGGCAGTGGAGCTTTACAAGCGCTACGGGCGGAATATGCTCGGAGTGATAAGCGATGTGTCGTTTGCCCGTGATGGGGTGAAAGACGCAGCGGCAGGTCTGCGCCTGGCCAGATGGATTCGGTCGCAAGATCCGTTTCTGCCTATAATTGTGGAGTCGAGCGAGTCGCACAACGCCGACGCGGTAGGGGATTTCAACGGTATCTTCATTGACAAAAATTCAAAAAAGCTGCCGGTAGATCTCGGTGAGGCTATTATGGATAACTTCGGTTTTGGAGATTTCATAATACGCAATCCCGAGAGCGGCGAGCCTATAATGACTATACGGAGTCTTAAGGATATGCAGAAGAATGTTTTTGATATCCCGGCAGATTCCTTGTTTTACCACGCGTCGAGGAATGATATTTCACGCTGGCTTTATTCGCGGGCGCTCTTTCCGATAGCCGAGGTGGTGAAACAGCACCATTTCAACACTATCGACGAGGCTCCTGCCGTAAAGCGGCTTTTCTTCGATCTGATAGTCAAATATCGCAAGATGAAGAACCGTGGAGTGGTGGCCGTGTTCCATAAAGACCGTTTCGACCACTATTCCAATTTTGCCCGCATAGGGCAGGGCAGTCTTGGCGGCAAGGGGCGAGGACTTGCGTTTGTCGACTCTATCATAAAGAAAAACCCGATATGCGATAATTTCAATGGGCTTACCATATCCATACCGCGAACGGTAGTGCTCTGCACGGATATTTTCGATGAATTTATGGCTGCCAACGGCCTTTACCCATTGGCTCTCAGCGATGCTTCGGACGAGGACATTTTGCAAGCCTTTCTTGCCGCAAAGCTTCCCGAACAGCTCACGGAAGATTTTTTAGCATTGTTCGATGTGGTCGACCGCCCGTTTGCGGTGCGAAGTTCAAGCTTGCTTGAAGACTCGCATTATCAGCCGTTTGCCGGTATATATTCGACCTATATGGTGCCGTATACCGCAGATGCGGAGCGTCGCCTGAAATGGCTTGAAGACGCTGTGAAAGGTGTGTACGCATCTGTGTTCTATGCCGCCAGCAAGGTGTATATGACAGCCACGAGCAATGTTATCGACCAGGAGAAGATGGCTGTAATCATACAGGAGGTGGTAGGCGAAGAACGCGGCGAATATTATTTCCCGTCGTTTTCGGGCGTGGGCCGGTCGCTTAACTACTATCCGCTTGGCGACGAACTGCCCGAGGACGGTGTGGCCGAAATTGCTGTGGGACTCGGTAAGTATATAGTTGACGGCAGCAGGGCCTTGCGTTTTTCACCTCGGCACCCGGCGCATGCGTTGCAGACATCGACACTTGATTTGGCTCTTCGCGACACTCAGACCCATCTCTTTGCAATGAAGAAGGGCGGCGATGAGTTTTCGGTCAAGGTCGATGAGGGCGAGTGTCTTATGCGCAAGTCTGTTCAGGATTTTGCCGGGACGGGAGCTTTGAGGTATATGGTGTCGACATATGACGCCATAGACGGTATATTGAAAGACTATGAGGAAGGCCGGGGACGGCGTGTGGTGACCTTTGCCAACATATTGCGCGACAGGGCGCTTCCGCTTGCCGATGCTATTCATTTTATGCTTTCGCAGGGGCAGACAGCCATGCGACGCCCGGTGGAAATCGAGTTTGCCGGCAATATACTGCCTAAAAGCACGGAGAGCGGCATATCAGGGCATTTGTATTGGTTGCAGATTCGGCCTATCATAGACCGCAAGCAGTTGATTTCGGACGATGTGCTCGAACGGCCGGATAGCGAACTGATTCTCCGTACTGGCACTGCCCTCGGAAACGGTATGATAGAGGGCGTGCGGACGGTTGTGTATATAAAGCCTGATTCGTTCGATTCGGCTGCGAACCGTGAGATGGCAGCGGTAGTGAGCCGTATCAACTCGGAACTGTCGGCGCAGGGAGAGGGCTATATCTTGATCGGACCCGGCCGCTGGGGCTCGTCTGATGCAGCCTTGGGCATTCCTGTGAAGTGGGCCGATATTTCTGGCGCCAAGGTGATAGTGGAGGCTGCTGTGGGCGATTACCGTATCGAGCCGAGCCAAGGCACGCATTTCTTCCAGAACCTTACTTCTTTCGGAATCGGTTATTTCACGGTCGACGAGCGTTCGGGTTGCGGATACTATGACAGCGCATATCTTGATTCCATGCCGGCGGTATATGAAGACGGGCATGTGCGCATAGTCCGGTTTGACGAGCCACTCTCCATAGCCATTAATGGCCGCTCGGGCCTCGGTATTGTTGTAAAGCCGGAGGCTGAGCTTAATGATTTATCCCAAACAATGATTTTGCAATGAGTTTCTTTAAAAGTATAGGCCGTGCCTTTGGCTTTGGCGGTGATTATGACGAAGATGAAGTTATAGAGTCGGAGTACGATGAAACTTCGGCAGCGGAAAGTGTAGCCGAAGAAAAGCAGGAACCCGTCGAGGGTCTTTCGGAACTTCCTTCAGTACCGGCGATAAGCGACGAGGTTAAATCGCGTATTTTTGACGGTGTGGTGGCGATCTTTAATGAAGCGCTGCCTGATTTTTTGCAGAAATCTGTCGATCCGGCATTGCAGAGCAGGAGGATAGTCGAGAGTCTTGATTCGTCGCTGAATGAATACCTTGACAATGTGGTGTTCGACGCCCAACGATATGCCGAGGGTGTGCTCAAGCACGCCGCCGAGGAGGCCAAGAAAGAGGCCGAACGCTTGAGAAACGAGATGGAGAAGCTCGATCAGCAACGAGTGTCGCTCAGAGAGCAGCAGCTCAGTGCCGACCGTAGGCGTCGTGCGCTTGCCGACCGTGTGACAGACCTCGAGGCGCAGCTTGCGGCGGCTGATGCCGAGCGGGAGCAGTTCGACCTCGAGAAGAAGAGCCTGCTCAATAAGATTAAACTGGCCGACATACAGCCGGGAGTTGTGGAAGAGATGGCCCGCGAGATTGAAAGCCTCAAGGCTGCAAGGGCGGCGGAAGTTCCGAATCCTGAAGATATAGAGAAACTGAAGGAAGAAGTAGCAAACCTACAGCGCGATTTGCAACAGCACAAGGAGCAGGTCGAGCTTGGGCAGACAATGTACAACGACTTGCAGAACCAGCTCGTGGCCGAGCGCGAAGGCAGGGTAAAGGCCGAGGCCGAGGTTGCCGATGCCAAGAAGATATACGACTCGGTTGTAGAAATGCAGGAGCAGATGGGTATGGTGGAAGGACTAATACGAAAGCGCGACGAGCGTATTGCCAAACTCAAGGCTTCCAACAAGAAACTGAAAGACGAAATTTCTGAAATACGCGAGGAGCTGGCACGTAACCGTGTGCTGGCAGACGGAGGACTTTTCGACCTTGTGGACAGTGAAGAAGAAGTCAAGCCGACCGATGAAGACGAGGCTGCCATCGCTGCGATAGAAGAAGATTTTGAATGTCCCGACTGGTTCGTGAGCGAGCCTGCTCCGGGAGAACCCGGATTAAGGGCCGCGTCGGAAGAGCCTTTCGGCTATACGGCGCCTGTACGCAAGCCTGCGCCGGACAATGATGCTCAGCTCTCATTATTTGATTGATTCATAAGATGTTTGCTATGCCATTATATAAAGCGTCCGTGTTGCTCAAGCACGGGCGCTTTATAAAATGTCGCAATTTTTTTCAAAAAGTTAGTTGAAAATTTGGTTTATAAAATAAACTGATTTATCTTTGCATTCAGAAAGGATTATGAGGAAGGCATCGCGCGGGTCAACTCATATATTTTTTCAAAATATGGTTTATACTATAAACCGATTTGCAACCCTCTAAAACTACAATCTATGGAAGAGAAAAAAATCAACGAGAAAGAAAGCATCGAGCTAATAGCGCGCATGCTGTCCGACACGAAGAGTCGTCTGGAAGTCGGTGACGGCAACATACTCCTCAATTGGGGTGTGCTCACAGTCGCGGTGGCAACAGTAGTGTGGATAGCGGTTGCCGTGACTAATAATCCGGCATACAACGGCTTGTGGGGACTGATGGTGCTCGGCTGGCTGTTGAATCGCAAGCACACGGTCGCTCAAAAGAAACGCGGATATAAATCGTATACCGATCAGGTCTGTGCTAAGATATGGCGCGCAGTAAGCATATTGGGGGTATCGGGAGCGCTTATGTGCGCCATATTCCAATATGCGACGGGAACATCTCCGTGGTTCGCTATGTTTATCTATGCACTGATGGTGGTTGGCGGAGGTACCTTTGCTTCGGGTGCCGTGCTTAAAGTGCGCAGTATGGTGTTCGGTGGAGCTTTCAGCGTAGGCTTCGGTTTTGGGCTTATATGCTGTCTGCTTACAGGAATTGCGATAAAACCAGTATGGTTAATGCCGATATTCATACTCTGTTTCGGTCTTATGATGATATTGCCGGGGCTTGAAATGAGGCAAAAAGCACGTAAGGAATATGAAAGAGCTTGATCCTCTGCTGCATTCCCAGCTCAGACTGGCCGTGATGTCGATTCTGATAAATGTCGAAGAAGCCGATTTCGTGTACCTCAGGGAGAAAACGGAAGCTACGGCGGGCAATCTAAGCGTACAGCTCGACAAACTTGCAGCCGCAGGCTATATAACCATCGAAAAAGGCTTTTTCGGAAAAAAAACACGGACAGTGTGCCGCATTTCCGAACAAGGACTCCGTGCATTTGAGAAATATGTAGAAGCCCTCAAGGAATATCTCAACTTATAGTAATGGAACGATGCCGGTCAGGACGCCACGGGCGATAATGATTCGGCATCGTCACATATAAGTAGGGTGGGGCAGTATCTCCCATAACATTGT
>Ga0137306_100098_pt1 | contig 138406 bp, 114 predicted proteins | sample Inofroosms_March_FD_97187 | JGI IMG/M metagenome (GOLD analysis project Ga0137306, IMG submission 97187) | Mouse cecal microbial communities from Vienna, Austria - N-Acetylneuraminic and N-Acetylglucosamine D2O microcosms_March | ecosystem: Host-associated > Mammals > Digestive system > Large... | reverse complement strand
GAATATCTACAAGGCACGCTACCCAGCCGCAACACTTATGAACAGAATGAAACGCTTATATATCATTTACTGTCAGAGTTGCGTAAAGCCGGATTAATAGAGGCTAATGGGAAGATTTGGTTGGCAAAAAATAAACAGTAAACGAACAGTTTCAACAACTGTTTATTTTCTGTGTATTTTGGCGTATAGTCGATCATCCGACCGAAATGATTCCTAATCCGACCGTTTTTAAGGCATCCGACCGATTTTTCGGTCGGATGACCCTTGTCAGCTCGCAAGATTATCGCTAATTTTGCAGACGAAAGCAGCAAGCCCGGTGTGGCTTAGAAATAGAGGCTGCGACAGCCTCGAACAACAAGAAAAGACGGTTCCGCCAAGTCAATGACTTACCAAAATCAGGCATGAACCATTTAAACTGCAACTCCTTGATACAATTATAGTTGTCGACACTGCATCGAAAATTTAGTGAATGAAAGTTAATAAATAGATGATTTCACTGAATATCAAGTATTAAAATTTAGATAGCATTCTAAATAAGGAAAATCTATTCAGGGTATTGTCGTAAATAGTCACCTAAATTAAAGTAAACACTCCGCTCATACAACCCCATTCCGGACAGGCACCAGCAAACTTTCTACCTAAAAAAGAAGCCCGTCTGCTGATACAGACGGGCTTAAAATATCCATTCAATCAGTTGCAACTACAAACATTATTCGCGTATCTCTCCCTTATATACCGCCATTTTAACCAATGTACGCTTCGTACTGTGCATGTCTGAAACCCAAAGTACGGAATCACACTGCGCATAGATACGCACGGGTTGGGAGAACGCATACCCTTTGATGGTTTTCAACTCTTTCACCCATTCTTTCTGCCAGCAGTCGTATATATTGATGGCATTATTATCGCCTGTGGCATACCAACGTTCATCACATAAGGCAAATGTTTTGGGCTTAAAACCGGAAAAAAGAATCTGGTCGTCCACATCAATGGAAGTGCCATCCTGGAAATCATCATTGACCAATGCCGGATTCAGTACACGTATTTTCCTGCTTTCATAGTCTGTAAGCAGAATATTGCCTGCGGCGTTGACTTGCATATAGTGGGGTGCAAAAGCATTGTTTCCCGGACTGCCACTGCTGGAAGCCTGATGGTAACGTTGTATTTTCTGGTAGTTTTCCGGCGTAACATCCGACTCTTTATAAATGCTGACATTTCCGTTTTTATCGCGTGCATAGATAAGCCCATCCTTCACAGCAAGCGCCTGGACTTGAAACACAGGCCCGAACCATTTCCCGTTGCCAATACAAGTAATATAAGTCAGGTCCGGCAATTGGAACACATGAATGCGGGACTGGCGTTCAGCAACGTACAATCGGTTGCCTGCCGGAACAATAGCCTCTATCTGACTGCTGAAAGTCTTTTCCTCGCCATTGAACTGCCACGATTTCAGTGCCCCGAATAATTCTTTTTTCTTTTGGCTGAACATCAGCAAATTGTTACCTGCTTTTCCGGTGTTTGCAATAAAAAGAGTATCTCCCAGATGAGCTACGGTATAAGGAAGAAAATCTTCCGCAGTTTCCATACCCAAAGTTTCTGCATCAAGCAACATGGCAGCTTCATACGAATAATACCAAAAACTGTTGTATTTTCCGTCATCGAAACCAGGTGCGTGACCATCTTTTTTACTGCATCGGATAGTCAGGCCTAAAAACAATATCAGCAGGATATAAATATATACTTTCATGTTCATATTCTTTTTTTAAGCGACTGTATTTTATTTCAATTTACTCATAGGGATAGCATAAACACACGGTCCGGTAACGGTCCGGTCAGTAATGAACAATGTATTGCGGCGGATACAAAACTTCTCCGGAGATTGTAAGGTAATGTCTCCGATAACCGTATGGTTTTTCAGAATATCCCCCGTTTCGGGATGAATTTCACAAAATTTCTCCTCTCCGCCAGAACTGACAAACAGTCTTCCGTTGTAGAAATCCAGATCATAAGGAACATTTTTATAAGCCATCTGCCTCATGCGCATGAGGGATATGCCTTCGCGGATTGTGGTAAGGTCAAACACATCTATACGCTTTGCAGGATGAACAGCATAGAGCCATCCGGATTGTTCGTCCACAGCCATGCCATAAGTACCTCTGGCTTCACCCACCCCTTCAAAACGGAGGTATATACGCGGTGCCTTCCCGGCTTCCAGAATCCGCTCTTCCACAGCAACGACACAGCGTTTGTCATGAATCAGAACAAGTCCTTTATAAAGCAACACATCAAAAGCGTGAACAGTTTGAAAAGGTCCCGTACCCCATGCGCCATTGCCAATACAAGTAAAGAACCGATGAGTGGCCGCATCAAAAATCTCTGTGCGGCTGTTTTCATGAGTAACAAAAAGTTTGCCATTGGCCCGGGTAACTCCGTTCGGGCGACCGGAGAACTTCTCTGTCTCCTCTCCCCGCTTCCATTCCCTAATACTTGCCACATGTTTTTTATTCCCGGATGCCACATTGAATATTTCTAAACTATAATGATTATCAGCATCATTCACAACATAGAGGGTATCTCCGTAAACATACACATCTTTAGGCCGGAATGTCGCCGCCGTAGCGCCGGGCACATCCGTATAGTCCAACCTGAATGTAAGTGGGCCTCCGCCATTTCCTCCCTGGTCCGTTTTTCCCTGCAACGGGGACAAGCCACCGTCCAGAGCATCCAGTTCCGGATCCTCAATGACATGTTTTGAAGTCACATATATATCATCGAAATATCTGTTTTTATTTCTGCGGGTGTGTATGAAACGGCGGGAATAAACGGGAAGTTCCTTATCCAGCGACAAATCAACATACACATTATTGCACAGGGTAACCCATCCCGGTCCGGTTTGTTCGTATGTCATATTTCCGTTATGGCCATAGCCCACACAATGCGCAAATTCATGGAAAATAGTTTCCGTAATACTTCTATCGTCGGCATAATGTTCCAGATAACAAGACTCATGTATACCGAAAGTAGTTCCGCCGCCCAAGCCCATCACTCCTGTCGTGTAGCCGAAAAGCAACCCGCTATGGTTCAACACTCTTGTCAGCAAAGCATTTTTATCAATAACTGTCTTATTATTGTCACTATGCAGAGGACCGAAATCGTGCAATGCCCTTTCAAACCGTTCTGACGAAAACATATAACTCATATTCAGGGCGATTGCCACAGCTTCACGCGTATGTGACGCCATCATTTTGTACCGCCAGTTCTGATGGGTATCACTGTACCTGCCAAAAGCAATATACCATTTGCAACGGATGGATTGCAGGCGTTTCCAATAAGGGTCGTTACATTCAATGGTAAATGTCATATTCTCTTTCATCAGATGCGGATTTGCCATAATCTGAATCTTTTTCCCGCTACGGGTGTAAGCTGTCATGTCCTTAGTTGCAAAAGGAATATGTACCCGAAGTTGCTGGAACGGCATCACCTTTTCAAGCGACATAAACCTGAACTCTTCCTCATAGCCATCTATAGTTGCCCAGATCGTTACATTCCTCAAAGCCCTGGGACTGTAAAAACGGAGTTGAAAGTTGTGCTCGTCGTCCATCTGGATTTGCAACGGCTGAGTAACATAAAAGCTCCGCTGGCCGGCATCAAAAAAAACATCCGGAGATTCGTTGTCGTTCAGCAAATAATACGTGTTTTCCGAATTGTAGTCTGCCTCTGTCAAGGCAACGGGAAAGGCCTTGATATCCTTTCCCTCCTCTGGCGCCAATTCCTTATCTTTCTGACAACTGACCGTCAATAAAAAAATACCAGCCAAAACAAACAGGCCGGTAGAAAAAAATCTTTTCATCATTCCTCTTCGTTTAGAAAATATCATTTTAAATCATTCTTTTTTTTTGAGGGGGCAAAGATATACATATCAAAAAATATAAACAAAGATGTCTTTCCCATATTAGCAGAGAAAAAACATCACATAAAAAATTTAATACAAAAAATTTGTATTGTATCACAAAAGCATTACATTTGTACCGCTTTTCGATAGGATGTTTTCCTAAAGAAAACATTCGATGCAAATGCTGTTATAGCTCAGGGGTAGAGCACTTCCTTGGTAAGGAAGAGGTCGTGAGTTCAAATCTCACTAACAGCTCTGGATGGAAGTCTGCAAAAGCAGGCTTTTTTCAATAGACACTACGGCGCTATCGTCTAGGGGTTAGGACGTAAGATTCTCATTCTTAAAACAGGGGTTCGATTCCCCTTAGCGCTACAAATTCCCCTTAAAAAGGATATCCGATAGCCAGGTTCAACACCAGTCCTTTCCAAAAACTTCCCCGAATATTATAATAGCCGCTTTTTCCGGTATCATAAGGTGCATGGAGAGGTATTCCCAAATCTGCCCGGATAACAATATAAGAAAAATCATACCGGATTCCTGCACCAGTACCAAGTGCTATTTCTTTTCCCAGACCTTTCAGCCTGAATTCTCCTCCCGGTCGCTGTGTTTCTTTTTTCAAGAGCCAAACATTACCGGCATCTACAAACAAAGCTCCTTTAAACCGTTCGTATATCTCAAAACGATACTCCATATTCCCTTCTATTTTGATATCTCCGGTTTGGTCGAGGTAAGCGTATTTACTTTCCACCGGATGATAACTGCCCGGCCCTATCGACCTGATGTGAAAAGCACGAATGCTATTTGACCCTCCAATATAGAATTGTTCGCTATACGGCATCACTTTGGCATTGCCATAGGCATAACCAATGCCTCCCATAATCCGCATAGCCAGCTGATTTTTCCTATTTACGGTCTTATATCCTATCACTTCCGAAGTCAGTTTCAGAAATTGAGAATAACGGTTATTCAGGATTTTCTTCCCTTCTCCCTGATGATTGCCGGCCAGATATTGAATACCGGAAATGATATTGCCGGCCTGTGTAACAGAAGTCTGCCAGAACAAACGGTTCGGATTCCGGTAAGTGGCTTTCCGGTCATAAGTATAAGTATAGGACATGGAAGGGATAAACTGATTCCGGAAACTTTGGGCCACCGAAGGATTATGCATAGTAACTGAATCAAAAGCATGGGAAGTCCGAAGCAGGTAGGTATAATTCAATTTAAAGGGGACAACGGAATGATAATTCCGGTAGGAAGAATTAAAATCATAAGTAGCACTTCCCCAAAAAGAAACCATCCGGAAATAATTATGCCGGTTCAATAAATCGGTTCCTATCTGGAAATGCGTCTGTTCCCGTTTATCCCGCCCGGATTTCATAAAACGAGGAAGCAATAAACGGGGTACGGAGAGAGTAAAATTCAATCCCAATTCATAAGAATTGATTAATCCGGTATTTCCCGTAGTGCTTTTATTACCACCGACCTGCCACTCGTAAGACCCGGTAAGACGTACGGCAAAGGTTTCGGCCCGTTTAAACATATTCCGGTTTGTAACCCCCAGGGTCAATCCGGGTCCTAAAAGGTTATTGGATTTGGAGGCAATATCCACTTCCACTTCAGTTTCTATTGGCAAAGCAAACTCGCCATTGATTTGCATATCCAGCACTTTGGGACCTGGCGTCGCCGGAGCATTAATCGAGAGATTGGCAAATTTAAAAACCCCCAGCTGAACAAAACTGGCCTGGGTCCTGCTTTGCAAGAAAGCCGAATAAGTCTGCCCCGGCCGCACTTTAATGGTTCTCAACAAAACATTGGGTTTTAAAGTAACCGGAGGCTGGAATAAAATTTTAACACTGTCCATCAGAACAGAATCCATTTGGCCGGTACCATCATTCCCACTCAAAACGACCTCCACATTCCGTACAGAATAGGGATAAAAAGCATTATCCGGAATGCCTTGTTTCAATCCGATACGGACATCTGCAACTTTCTGTCCGGCAGTCGTATCTACCAGATACTCTATATAATCGGGCTGAAAAAAGTAATATCCTTTATTCCGCAACAAATCCGAAATCTTCTGCCGTCCTTCATTCAAAAGATTCACATCATACTGGTCTCCGGTTTTTAGCCCCATATATTTCAGAAAAGGACGCACAATGCTGTCCAGTTCGGATTTCCATCCCCACAATTCAATGGTCCCGTAACGGAAAGGTTCAGGCAATTCCATCCAGTAACTAACTCTGGCTTTTTGGGGATTTCGTTTAGGAATAACTTCGTAACGGCTCCGGACGCCAAAGAACCCGAAATCCTTCATGGCATTCTCAGCCATTTTCAACCGCAATTCCGGTTGTACATCACTAATCAGCACCGGTTTCTTGGCCAATTTACGGTACAACCACCATTTTATCCCTTTCTCCTTTTTAATATTCCAATTATAAACCCATAACCCAACCGGAAAAGGTGAACGGATATAAGGGGAATACAGAGGATTATTCGGTTTGACCGAAAGAGGCCCCGTAGCTGCCGATTTCTGGTTACCCGTCAATTTCATTTTTTGAGGAACCTCTATCTTCATTTTTTTCACTCCGGTATAGAGTATTTCTCCTTCTGTCAGTTTCCGGGTAGTGGAACAGGACATTACCAGAAAAATACAAACAATAGGAAAGCAACAGGGAAACAAACGTTTCCATTTACCGGGAGTAATCTGCCGGTTTGCGTTTCTATTCTTTGTATTCCAGTTTTGTTTCATCACTTTTCCTCATTTTCTGTATCTTCTGTCATCCCCCCATCCGCTTTTTCCTGCCCACGGCGGTATTTATTTTTAAATAAGTCTTTAAATTTACGAAAATCCTTCCGCCAGACAACACCGACCCCTGTTTGAGTAACCTCTCCGTCCAAAACACTCTCATAATTAGAATGCCGGAATACTTTCAGAAACAGGTTCCTTTTTTTGGTAAACACATATTCTATTGAAATATCATCAACCAAATTATCCTGCAGATTCCCGTTATTGGAAGGATTATCACTGTTATCGGTGGAAATCCGGCCTCCGATTTTTATCCGGATCCTGTCATTAAAAAACTGTTTCGAAAATTCATACGTAACATCTGTCCGGACTGTATTTTCACCTGTATTATAGGAATCCATACCGACTGTCAGCCCAACCTTCCGGGTATATTTGTTCAATTCATTCTCTACGAAATTATATAAGGCATTGTTGGCTACCTGATTCCCTCCCTGTGATTTTGCCGCACCCGGAGCCGTGTAAGTATTATATATCATCAGGTTCAGGGCCTGGCGTGTTCTTTCCTCTTTTGAAAAAGTGTTCAGCTGATTCTGAATCACCATATCGTTGGGAGCAGAGAGGTCGAAAGTGATATCCGGCTGGTTCAAGGTATTCTGAATGCGGATAATCGACTCAAAGGTCACCAAACGGTTGCGGTCGCCATCTTCCACCGTAGCTTTCACTGCTTCTGACGCAGAAATATTCAGAATGGGATTGGCAACACTACCGGTCCACTCGACATAACTGCCGTTCCGGATGGAAAATTCCTTTTTCCCGGCAATAGGGACATTATACACAACCGTACCGCCGGAAAGGATATATCTTCCCGTCAAAGTCATACCGCTTTCAGGGCCTGTCACCAGCACCAGATTTCCTCCCCCCTGGATGGAAACGTAATTACTGCCGTCCTCCGACAAGGCAACGGTCGCACTCACCTGACTCCCGATTTCAATCAATAACCTCAATGAAAAACTTCCGGTTTCGACGCGGTTAGTCAAATCGTCGGCTTCATTCAAGGTAGTATCCCGAAAAGAGACAAAACGCACCAAACCTTCACTATGTTCCGCCAGCTGAGGATCAGAATTCCGAAGAGTATAGACAATCGCCGTACGGTCTTGCAAACTGATGTTGCCCGACACGCTTAAATCGGAAAAAGGACCGGCAATTTGCATATCAATATCGGTATAGGCTTTACCATACACCAGAGATTCGGTGTTTTTCTTTACATTCACCGCTTCAAAATCCGCAGCTTTCACCGTGATGTTCATTCCCATACGGTCAAACGGCGTCAATGCCATATCTCCGTTGACTGCTAAACTGCTGCCATTCGGGGCCAGGAAGCGATAGCGGCGAAACAATACCTTGCCGTCTTGCACTTTCAAAGGAACAGAGTCCATACTGAAAGTAGTGCCAAGCATCAGCACATTGGCTTTTCCGTTGCGAAAGGCCAATTCTCCATTCAGTAAAGGCCTCTCCAGGGTTCCCCTCAAGTGCAGATAGCCGTTTACTTCCCCGCCTAACTTCAAAATACCGGAAGGCATAAAGGCATTTGCCACATACAACGGAAGGGAAGGAATATCCACATCCATCTCTAAACCACTTCCGTTTTCAGACGTAGAAAATGTCCCTTTGGCAACTGCCCGGCGGACACTGTCTATTTTCAGTTCAAAATCAACAGCATGTTCTGTGAAACGGTTCTTTCCGGCATACTTCAGTCCCAAATCCAAGGTACCAACCCTTTGTCCCCGGTAATACAAATCCCGCACTCCGACCTCTCCGGCCACTCCCATCAGATTCTCCCGGAAATACAACATCAAATCCGTATTCACGACACCGGCCAGTTGAGGCATAAAAGGTAGCATGCGGGACAGATTTTCCAATTGAATCCCCCGAATCTCCATTTGCAAACGTTCTTTTCCGTCCTCCTCAGGTTCCAGAGAACGAATCCCGACCAACTTATCCCGGTAAGCCATACGTAAATCGGCATTGACTTTCAAATCCTTACCCACCACGATTTTATTACCGGCATTCACCATCCAGCGGCTATACCCCAGTATCGGATTTACCGGAAAGAAACTGACAGCAAAAGCACTATCCAGCAAAGTAAGATTCAACCCCAAATCAAAACCGGTTTCTCCCTGGTTGTTCTTCTGCTTCAACTCCACTCGCAACTGATTTTCCTGTATTCTCCCGGTGAGGTTGATGTTAAACAAGCCCTTCCAACTCTCGGCCGAACTGCGCGCATTCAAATGATAGGCCAATCCCTTCCCTGTCTGCCAGGCCCCCAACTGTACGGAATCCAGGCGGACTTTTCCGAAATAAGGAGCTTCGGCCTCAAAACCCAGGCGCACTCCCTGACGCCTTCTTGAAACTGCGTCAAAATAAATGTTTTTAAAACCAATATTCCGGGATTTCAAAAAACCGGCCACAGCATTCTCTCGGCCTCCCGTCAGCGAAAAGTTAAAAGGAGGTAACTCTTTTTTTACCCGATTCATATCCACCTCTTTCTTCCGGACCAATTCATCCATCAACTGTACGGTTTTCTGAACCTGGGCAATAAAACCCATCAAAGCGGTATCAGAACGGAATTTCAGGTTCAGGTCACCGGACGTCAGAGTCAACCCGACCTTCTCCCTATCGCTTTGCATATCCAGTTCCAGACGGCCTAAAGCATAATTACGTTGCCTGTCCGTCATCCGCAGACTATCCAGGGACAAATTCAGATGATAAGCATTCTCAGGCGCCATTTCCGCCTGTACATACAGGTTCATCCCTACCTTTAAAGGTTCCGCCATCAGGTGCAGTGCCTCCAAATCCACTTCATCAATCCTTCCCGTGACATCCATCCGATAGGCCGTTTCCACAGAATCCCCCCGAAAGAGCAGTTCTACTGGTGCCAGGCTATCTTTCGACTCAAGATAACCGCGAAGACGGGTGTGGTCCAAAGACATTTGCAAATCGATACCGTTATACGAATGTCCCCGGTAAGAAAAATCATCTATCCGGGCAATAACTTCCGCCTGCGCCTGAGGCCAGGAAAAACCTGTTCCCTTAAGGTGCATGCGGGCAGACACTTCGCCTAAGGAATCCCGGGGTAAAAAAGAAGATAACGGGAAATCAGCCCACTCGATTTCCCCTTCATAACGCTCTGGTTTCATCTGATAATTGCCGGAAAAATGTAACAGTCCCTGCCTGCATTTCAAATCGGCACGGGCTGCCAAATCCCCCCGGTCGGCTTTCAGGGAAGCGGTAAGATTCATCTGCCGGGGAATATGAATCCCCTCCCTTTGCAAGTATTCCTGCATAAAAGTAATATCCTCCAATTCCGCCCGCAGGTCTACTTTTCCCCGCAGTCCGGACAATTGCCGGTAGGAAGCAGCCCTCCCGTTTCCTGTCACTTTAAAATGTCCCGGCATATCCAGAATCAACTGACCAAGCTGAATCCGTTCACCGGACAAAGCAAAAGAAGCATTCACCCCCATTGTTTTCTGCCGGATAACAAGCGGAATATTCTCATAAAAAGGAAGTATATCCTGCATACCTATACGGGCATTCAGACTAACAGCCAGAGGCATCTTTCCCATCAAATGCTGCAAGGAAGTATCCGCCTGAGCCTCGAGGCGAAGCCAGCTATAGGGAGTCTGCACATACATTCCGTGCAAAGCAGTGACAGCAGTATCAAGGTCAACCGCAGCCCTCATTGCCGTTACCTCAATTCCCCCTTCCTGCACGGCTTTCAAGTCTTTTAAAAGTGCTTTGATTACGCTTCCCCGGTTGTATATGCTATCCAACTGAATCCCAATACCTGCCAGAACTAAATGTGTTTGCGGCAGGTTCTGTCGCTCCATCTGAAATGCACTATTCTCCAATCGTACGGTACCTGCCCGGATAGTCCAGGGTACAGCCGGCACTTCCGGGGTCCAGGAGACTTGTCCGTCCCCAGCAACTTTTTCCCCGGACCTCATCCGGCACCATCCGCCCGACACAAAAACAGAACCGACACTGACAGCATTGCCTCCCAACACAACAATCCCTTCAGTAACCCTTCCTTCTTTTAAACCCGTATAAAAAAAAGAAAGGGAATCCTTTCCCATCCTGTAAGCGATTTGATTTAAATCAATACTCTCTATTTCAAATGTCCAGTCCGGTATTTTCGATGTAGCGGTGTCCTGCTCTGAATTGCTCCCGGTCAATAAATCAACTTCTCCCCCTTGCAGACGGATATAATCCACCATTACTTTTTTTTCGGACAGATTCACGCTCCTTGCCTCCAGACTCAACTCGCCAATTCTGGTGTCCAGCCGCATTCCGGTTGTATCATTCTCCACAACCATCCTGGCCTGTTTCAGCACCAACCCGTCAACCGAGAGTTCTCTCCGCAAAATCTTCTTCAATCCGATATTCACCATCAGGGATTGTGCTGCCAGAAGAGTATCCGCCCCGGACTTCCTCGCAAAAACATTTTCCAACTCCAGTTTTAAAGGGAATCCCAACCGAAACCTTTCTGCTTCCAACGACAATCCATAATGAGAAGAAGCATAATCCAGAACCTTGTCAAAAACCACTTTCTGGACAGGAGGCAGGTAAATCAAAAAAACGACAAGAAGAAGCAACAAGAAAATTGCGCCTGTTATCCTCCCCAAATATTTCAGAATTCTCTTCATATTGCCGTTTTACACTTTCCGAAGATATGAAAAATATACTAAAAGAAAGTTATCTAATAACGCAAAAAGCCAGAAGAGGGTTGCGGGGAAATGGATGCTTTCTATAAAAAATTCTTCTCTACTTCACCCAAACTCCGAGGAGTTCCCAAATCCCGGAAAAGGCCTTCATAAAAATACATCCTGACGGGATGCAAACGCGCCTGTGAAAGATATTCATCTATAATGGAAAAGGCTCCTTCTCTTTCTATCCGGTGCAGGAATTCCGGACCTATCACCTGAACACCACAAAAACTGTAAATTTCCGCCCTCCAGAAATCTTCATCTACAATCTTCCGCTCGCAGAGCGACACGTTTTCCCATCCTTTCAGCAGACCTTCCGCATTAAATCTCAGCCCCCTGCCCCCGGAAAACGGGCTGACCACCAAAGTGGCATCCGCCTTGCTCTGCCGGTGACAGGCCATAAGTTCTTTCAGATTGATTTGTGAAAAAATATCGACATTATGAACCAACACATCTTCTCCCGCCGTAAAAAGAGAAGAGGCCTTACGCAATCCCCCCCCCGTATCCAGCAAACCATCCCGCTCATCTGAAATCAAAATTTCTCCTTCCGGAAAGGAATAATGTCTCAGGAAATCTTCTATCTGACCGGCAAAATGATGCACATTCACCACAATCCGCCGGATGCCTGCCTGTCTCATGTTCTCAATCGCGTAAGCCAGCAAAGGTTTCCCTTTCAATTCCACCAACGCTTTAGGACGCTCATCAGTCAAAGGCCGCAACCGTGTTCCCAATCCCGCAGCAAATATCATTCCTTCCATAACGACACTATATGTTGATCATCTTATTTTTTATGGCATACATCACCAAAGCCGCCGTATTGCGGCAGCCCGTTTTGCTAAGCAAATTTGCCCGGTGTTTATCCACTGTCCGCTTGCTGATAAAAAGTTTATCGGCTATTTCCTGATTAGAAAGCCCCAGACAAACATGGTAAAGAATCTCCAGTTCCCTGCCGGAAATTTCATTATCGGGTACTTCCGGCTCCGGTTTTCCCCCTTCCCGCATATGATTCAGTATATTAACCAAAAGTTCTTCCGAGAAATAATTTTCTCCCGCAGCAACCCGATGAATGGCTTCTATTACTTTTTCAATACCCGAATTCTTTAAGACAAATCCTTTCACGCCGGCATCCACCATTTTATAATAGTACTGCTCATCCCCATACATCGAAAGCACTATCACTTTCAGCCCCGGCTTCACGCGCAAAGCAGCCCCAGTGGCTTCAATCCCGTTCATCTCCGGCATTTCAATATCCATCAGGACAATGTCACAATCCACAAATGAAAGGTTTTCAATAAACTCCTTTCCATTGGAAGCCTCGTAAATATGCCTCACAAATTCCTGATTAGACAATAAAAGTTTCAATCCCTCCCGAAACAATTTGTGGTCATCAACGATGTAGATTTTCAGTTTCTGTGAAGATTTGGTATCCATGAACTGTTATTTTAGTCGGATTTATCAACAAAGATATGGGTTTCTTTTTAATAAAAAGCGTTTACACCCGCATATATACATTTGCCCGCATTCCTTTCCCCTGTTCGCTTGCAATCTCAATATCCCCGTTTCCGGATTGCAGGCGGTAACGCATATTTTTCAGTCCCATACCTTCATGTGCAGGCAAAGTATCCAGGTCAAAACCGATTCCATTGTCTGTATATTCCAGATAAAGTACCTCCTCATCCAATTGAAGGTCTATGGTCACTTGTGTGGCATTGGCATGCCTCAAGGTATTGTTTATCAATTCACAGACCACCCGATAAAGCACCACTTCCACGTTATATCCGAACCGTTCTTTTACCAGGTTTGTAGTAAAACAGACGTGAAAATTTTCGGACTGCCGCAACCGCTTTATAAAAGCCTCTATCGCATCTTTCAAACCGAAATGGTTGAGGATATGGGGACTGATATTGGCCGAAATATCCCTCACACTGCTAATAGCCTCATCCACAGCCTGCCGGAGATTACCCCGGATTTTCCCGTTCACTTCCACCGTATTCTTAGCATCAAGGCCGGAAACCAGCATCTTAATCACACTCAGCAAGGGACCCAAACCATCATGAAGGTCCTTTGCAAAACGCTGACGTTCCTGTTCCTCCGTTTTGATGACAGCGGCCAAAACCCTTTTCTCCGTTTCCCGGCGCAATTCATCCACCCGACGCAAAAACTGGAATATCTTCCGGATATAAAAAACTCCGGTCAGCAATACCAATGAAACGATAAAAGCCAGCCAACGCTGAATGATTTGCATTTGATCTTCCATTTCGGGATAAATCATCGGCCATAGTTCAAATACCCGGGAAACAGCCATCAATAAAAAACCGGTAGAAATTAATATCCACGAGGCATTGAATTTCGTCCGTTTGAACAAACTGATAGCAATAGCAGCCGCAGCGACCTGTAAAAAAAGAGAAATATACTCGACAATAATAGAAAGCATAAGCGCAACATTTAATGAATCAGAAAGGATAGCCTATAGCAATGTTAAATACGGATTCCCGGAAACCGCCATTATGATTCAGCAACACAAACTTTTGCCCCCGGGGCAAGGAAGGATCACGCATTTTCACCCCTAAATCAAACCGAAGCAGAAAAAAATTGGCATCCAACCGCAAACCAATTCCGGTACCCACCGCCAACTGTTGGTAAAAATCAGCGTTCAAGTGCGCACCGGGACGGTTTTCATATCTATTAATGTTCCAGATATTACCGGCATCCAGGAACAAGGCACCTTCCAACAGCCAGAACAGTTTAAACCGGTATTCTATATTTGCCTCTAACTTAAAATCTCCGACATTGTTAGGATAACTGTCCCCAGAGGAATAAGCCCCCGGTCCGAGCGTACGGGACTGCCAGGCACGGATACCATTGGCACCGCCGCAAAAATAAGCCTCCTCAAAAGGCAACGCCTTCATATTTCCGTAAGGATAACCACAGCCTAAAAACAAACGGTAAACTACTGTATTGGCTTTATTCACATAATGAGAAAAACGGTATTCTCCGTCTGCTTTTACAAACTGTGCATAACGGACCCCGAGCATTTTGTGAAACTTTTCCCCGTTCTGTACGGTCCGGGGACTGCCCAGTAAACGGTCAATACCCAACAGGAAATTACCGGAAGTTTCCACATTTCCCCTGAAATAATTATAGCTTGCAGAGGTATTAACCACCTGGTCCGTATAAGTAGCAGAAAAATTAGCAGACAGAATCATGTGGTCGGTATAAGCACTTTTTACATATTCGTTCTTGAGCTCGCTGATAAAACTGGCATCCATATAAGGCATCAAAACGTAATTCAAATCAATCAGGTCGAAATTATAATGCCATTTATTGTCTGCTCTCCGCCAAAAATATCCGAATTTCGCACTGGCAATCCTCCGGCGGTAGAATCGTGTATTTTCCTGGCTGTAAGACAAGGAAACAGAAGTTTTGGGAGCAAAATTCCGGCGGAATTCCGCCATCCGGAATACAGGCATCCAGAATTGGGGGGAAATCAGTTTTAACTCCGTTCCCACTTCGGTTGCACTGAACATTTCGTTTTCTTTTAGCCTCTCCTTTTTCAAGGCACCCCAGAAACTCCACGTAATGTTCTCCCCTCCATGAAAAAGATTGCGGTGATTATAGGAAAAATTCCCCCCCACCCCGATATTACCGGAATTATTGGTTCCTTCCAGAAAAACATTATAGGACTGCCGTTTCATCGGTGTCAACTGAATCTCGCAATCTAAGGCAGGCACACCCTCCTCATCCCAGTGTTCCTTGAAAACAATATTGATAAATTTAAACAGATTCAAAGCTTGTAAGCGGGCGTAGGAACTGGATACTTTCTGAATGTTGTATAAATCCCCTTTTTCAAACTGAAGGGTTTCGAGGATAACCTTCGGTTTAATCTTCATCCTGTCAAAATAAACAACCTCATAACCTTCACAAGGGATAATCCGGCCCAAGGAATCCTTTCCTCCGGCTATCCGTAAGGGATCATAATCCAGATTCACCCGGATATGGTTAATTCTGTACTTCCGGAAACTCATCGTATCATAAGCATTACTCACGATACTCATGAGCAATCCGGCATGGTCGGAAAAATTGCCATTGAGGGTATCTGCATAATAATGGATAAATTTTTTCGAAAAATTAAAATACCCGTTTTTACGAAGCATATAAGCTATCCGTTCACGTTCATCCTCGAGCACCTCCACATCCAACGGCATCTCCTTTTTCACCAAACTGTTCGCACTATCGTTCAATATCATCTGAACCAAGCGATAACGGTCTCTTTTCCCACTACTGAGCCAAACGGAATCCACCTGAAAATCAAACTCACCGATTTTGGTAACAGGTCCAGGTACAACCCGGTATTCCACATACGCCTTTTTCTTTTTAAACCAGACCGAGTCTGTGACCCGGGCTTTATAATACCCTTTATTATTCAGATAAAGCTGCAATTGCGTTTTACTTTGTTCCGTCAGGAAAGGACTGTAAATGACAGGAGCCTCACCGATAGACCTCAACCACCTGTTCAGCCATTTTTCTTCTTTTTTACCACTGAGATTATACAAACCCAAATGGAAACGGGCCACCCCCAAAATACGGGTATTGGGACGTTGCCGGATTGCTTTTTTCAGACCGGAGGTATTGATACCCTGCTCTTCTACCTTCACTTTCACGCGATTCAGCAGAAATTCATCCTTACCGACATAACGAGTGGGCGAACACGCAGAGAAAAAAACAAACAGGCACAGAATCAAAAATATCTTATATGGGATGTGCTTCTCCAATTACCAAAAATGTTACTATTTTTGCAACTCCAAACTTAACCACACTGTCATATAGCCATTTATTCGCATGCTAAGCAAACAGGTAACAAAAATAGTCCAAAACCTTGAAAAAAAGAAATTCAGGGAAAAATATAATCTTTTTAAAACAGAGGGAGAAAAATTGGTGGATGAGTTGCTTCACTCTTCTTTGAAAATCCATACAATCATAGGTTCTCCTGACTGGATTGCCGCCCATCAATCCCTGTTGTCCGGCATCCCCGTCCACGAGGCCGACGAACGGGAAATGCACGGCATCTCCAATTTCCAATCTTTACCGGAAGTCATCGCACTGGCAGAAATTCCCCGGTACACGTTCCAGGAACCGGAAATCTGCCGTTCCCTTTCGCTGGTTTTAAACGGAATACAGGACCCCGGTAATCTGGGCACTATTTTAAGGGTAGCGGACTGGTTTGGCATACGCCATGTTTTTTGTGACCGGGATTGTGCCGGGGCTTATAATTCCAAAACCGTACAGGCAAGCATGGGAGCTGTATTCCGGGTCAAAACCTTTTATACGGACCTTTCCGTATTATTGAAACAATTCAGGGGAAAGGGAAACTTCCCCATCTTCGGCACATTTTTAGACGGAGAAAATATATACCGGGCTCCTCTTGCCAGACAAGGATTTATTGTCATGGGAAATGAAGGAAAAGGGATTTCTGCGGAAATGGAAGCTTTAACAGACTGTAAACTGACCATTCCAAATTTTGCCAACACCCCGGAATCCACCGAATCCCTGAATGTAGGTGTAGCCACCGGCATTATCTTATCAGAATTTAAAAGAAGAACTATTGAACAATAAATGATGTAATTATGAAAAAAATTCTACTCTTTTTGTTTCTCTGTACCTGCGGGTACGGAGCAATGGCCCAGCTCCCCGTCAATGTCGGGATACACGGAGGCATATCCAGCAATCGCATTAAAGTAAAAGACATTCCTAATACACTGGGAACCCGTGCCCATTCCGGTTATATGGTAGGAGCTTTTGCACGGTTGAACTTAGGAAAAATCTATATAGAACCTGCCCTCAACTATTCTCATAAAGAAAGTATATGGGAAACCGAAGAAAGTATAAGCACAACGACCGCAACCGAGCAGGTTAACCACAACATCAAACTAAATTCTTTTGACATTCCCGTTATGTTGGGATTTGAGGTACTCGACATCTCCGTTCTGAAACTAAGGACCTATCTCGGACCCGTCGTTTCTTTTCCGAAACTGAAAGATATAAAACAACTATCCGATTCCGAAAAGACCAATTGGCACGGGAAACTGGGCGTAGGCATAGACGTATGGAAACTGACTTTTGACATAGATTACGAAAAGGCCTTCAAGAACCTGGGACATAACCTGAAAGCTCCCCGCTCATTCAATTTCACCTTAGGTTTTAAAATCATCTGATTTCTGCTGCCGCCTTTTCACAAACACAAAGAAAAACCGGCCTCTCTACATCCGTAACGTATGAAAGAGGCCGGTTTTCTTTTTTCCGTTTTCACTACATCCCACTCTTGGTTTTCGGAAATACTTTACGGAAAATTGCTTTTGCCGTAGGCACCGGGGCAGCCTGAGTTTTCACCGGATAATTTTTCCTTTCCAGGGTCCAGGGATTTTCCTGTTCATACCAATCTATGGCCGGCATTTCTTCCCCATCTAAGCGGGCCTGCATATTTCCAATCCAGGCTTCCCACCTCGGATAATAGAAATCCCGCAGCAAGCCGGCCCATTCGCGGTGAGCATAATCCCGCAAACCTCCTTTATCGGCAGCATGCTTGTTCCCCCAAACGGTAATCTGAGTACGGGCGTTCCATTCATACAGTTCTTTTGCCTTTTCATCCGCACCGATCTTCTTGGCCTGCTCCAGCCAGGGCCCTACCATAAATTCCGGACGGGTGGAAAGCAGACTGTCCTGCAATAGTATCAAAGCCAGGAATTCCCGGCTTTTTTGTCCGAAAGAACTTTTATCCCCCGCTTTGAACGCTTCCACCATCTCTTTCTGCAAGCCATTTCCATAGTCTACAAGAGTTTGGCGTACCACATCTATCAAATCGTATTCAAAATTATTGTTTCCTTCATATTTCTCTGCCACCTGCAACATACACTCCGCAGCCTCGCGGAAATCCCTGGCATTATAGAACATCTGGGCAGACCCCCAGGAAGAAACGCTCCGGATGGTTTCCCCCGGACGGGCACAAAACACAGATTCCGTAGTTCCCTGACGTATTTCAGGGCAGTTATAGGCCGTAGCAGCCATAATCTCCCACGCCTTCAACAACATCGGATCTTCCGTTCCATAACGGGCCTTCACATATCCCTTTACCCATTCTTCTTTTGTAAACTTTTCTTTTCTCCAGGGGAGTTCTAACAACAACTCATACATCACCGGGTTATTTTCTATTCCTTCCATCGTAATACCAACCCCTTGCATTGTTTTTCCGTTGGGATGCTGGCAGGCGTTATAAAAACCATTGATAACACGGTCCATACGTCCATACATGCCGACATTTCCTCCGTAATTCAACAGCATGCAATACAGCCAGTCGTGTTGCTTATACCCTTTTTCACGGTACCAGGGCGACTCAGCATCTCCCCACATGGGACGGTTCTCGGAAGACAAATCCAGCACCAACATATCTCCGGCCGGCAAACTGTCTATCATAGCCGGTCTGGGATTCGACTGCCAGGCCTGAATGACCCAGACAGCCTCCGGATTGGCCTGTTTCATGGCTCCCCATATTGCTTTCCCAGCAGTCTCTAAGTCCACTCCGTCCGTGTTCCCTCCCTCATGAAACGGGTCCATGCTATAAAAACGGGCTTTGCCGTATAAACGTTCCATTTCCGCATAATACAAAGCAGCTATTTTACTGAAAGCAGGGTCTTCAGGCTGCAAAAAAGCAGGTCGCCGGAAACCGCACCATGTACCCGGATCCGCAACATTTAACCTTAATCTTTCAGCTGCATCGGCAGGGATCATACCGGCATATCCCGGAAAAACAGGTTCAATGCCAAACTCACGCATACGCTTCAGAATCTTATGCTGCAATGCCATCTGTTGTTTGTACCAGCTGTCAGGATTAGGACCACCCCATCCTTCCAGGTTATTCATATACCACCAGGCCAGAAAACCCGGACCGGCAATAAAACGATCGATGGCCTCCCGGTCATACCCCAACTGCTTCAATACATTAAACCATACCATCTCCATGCCGGTAATCGCCAAAGGCATATTCACCCCATGCAAAGCCATCCAGTCAATCTCTTTTTCCCAACGCTCCCAATCCCAAAAAGCCATAGAATAAGAGTAGGTGCAATAATTTAAATTGTAACGGTAAGGCATCCGGGTTTCATGTCTTTCCTTCTGCATCACTGCCGGCAATTCTTCCGGCAATTCCGCCTGCATACCGTTCCAGGAAAGATGAATCCCGGCATAATATTTTAAATACCAATTAATCCCGGTAGCAATACTCACATAGTTATTTCCCCTCACAACTACCTTTCTCCCCTGTTGGTCCAACTCGAAAAAATCCACTGCCGATTCTTTCACTTCCGTTTTAAATTTGGCAGAAGCCCCTTTATCTATTCTTTCCAACAGACGGTCCACCGGATTGCTTTTTCCGGACAGGCAAGCAAAAGTGCATACCACCACAAAAATCACATATTTCATCATCTTTCGTTTATTTTTTCATTAATTTCCACGATTTAATCCATACAAAAATAACCAAATTTGCAAACTCAGCAAAAAGCCGGCTGCTTTTCTCTATATCCGTACCAATACATCATTTTTCTCTTTCAACACTTGTTTTTTCAGATTTTTTACTTTTCCTTTGCAACATCAATTCAATCCTTAAGAAAGATTGTTTGAATTATAAAGAGGAGTTGAGAGACTGGGCTCTGTGAAACTCCGACAACCTCCGGGACTTTCCCGAAAGGTGCCAAAACCCGACCTGAACACAGGAGTTATAATTTAAAACAAAAAAAGATGAAAAAAACAGATGCCTTTTCTTATTCCATTTGCCTGAAACAGGATTTCAAATTTTTCTGTCCTTTCATATCTTCTATGGATATGCGCTGCATGCGCTGAATTCTTTTTATCTCCAGATCAAATCATTTGCTCAGTTACCAGGTAATTGAAAACAAATCACAGGATTAAACCTTGTTGTGTTTAACCGATTCCATAGCGGGTGCCTGATTTAAAGCCGCCACCCGTATTGTCTAATCCAAGCCTGTTTGTAAAGATGAAAACATACGCAGAAATTAATGAAAAAATAAAAAAAGGAACAGCTGTCGTTTTGACTGCCGAGGAAGTTTCCGAAATGGCTAAAACGCTGTCTCCAAAAGAAATTGCAGAAAAAGTGGACGTCGTCACCACAGCCACTTTCGGAGCCATGTGTTCCTCCGGAGCCTTCCTTAACTTCGGACATGCCAATCCTCCCATCCGCATGGAAAGAATCGAACTGAACGGAGTCCGGGTCAGCGGAGGATTGGCCGCAGTGGATACTTATGTCGGAGCAACCGACTGCAATCTTTCCTCCCCTGCTTACGGAGGCGCCCACATCATTGAAGATTTAGTCAACGGCAAAGAGATTGCCCTGGAAGCCTGGGGAAAAGGAACGGATTGTTATCCACGTAAGCATATCAAAGCCATTATTACCAAGGATAGCATCAACGAAGCCATCCTTTACAATCCCCGCAATGCTTACCAGAATTACAATGTAGCCACCAATACCACCGACCAGATTAAATACACCTACATGGGTACTTTATTGCCAAAGATGCGAAATGCTTCTTACAGCTCAGCCGGAGAACTCTCGCCTTTGTTAAACGACCCGGAATGCCGTACCATCGGTTTGGGCACCCATATTTTCCTGTGTGGCACAGAGGGATATGTTACTTGGAACGGGACACAGTTTCATTCAACTAAAGCCGTCAACGAATACGGAATACCTACAAGCAATGCCCGGACAATAGCAGTAATCGGCGACTTGAAAAACATGACAACAAAATATTTGCGGGGTGCCTATATTGAAAAATATGGAGTCACTCTTTATGTGGGCATCGGAATCCCCATCCCTGTTTTAGATGAGGATATGGCCCGCCGGTTGTCTATACGGAACGATCAGATCGAAACTACGGTCGTGGATTACGGAAACGGAAACCAACCCTTAGGAAAGACAAATTATGCAGCTTTACAAAGCGGAACAATAGAGATAAACGGACACAAGGTGCGGACAGCCCCCCTCTCCAGCCTGGCTAAAGCCCGGGAAATCGCAGCTATTCTGAAAAGCTGGATCCGGAAAGGCGATTTCCTGCTTTCCGAACCGGTACGGCCGATGCCTGTCCATACCAGTTTAAAAGCACTGACAGGAGAAGATTAACTCTTAGTCCCATTTAAAATCTGTGTCGAACTTCGTAATCCAAAAAACATGATAAAAAAAGTTGTACTATCTTTTCCGGTAGACGCCACCGACAGGTCTTTAACCTATGATTTGGTTAAATTATACGATATTAAAATCAATATCCTGAAAGCAGAAATCCAGGCCGGAAAATCCGGGAACCTGCTGGTCGAACTGGAAGCTGGAGAAGATATGCTGAACCAGGGCATAGCCTATCTGAAAGAAAATGGCGTATCCGTCAGTCCGGTGTCCAGCAAAGTTTCTTTCGACGAATCTCTGTGTATTGACTGCGGCAACTGTGTATCGGCTTGTTTCTCACATGCACTGACCATCGGAGCTCCGGACTGGAAGCTGCATTTCAATCCGGAAAAATGTATCGCTTGCAAACTTTGCCTGAAAGCCTGCCCGTTAAAACTATTCAGAATCGAATTCGCCGAATAACGGATGGAATACGTCAAACGTACATACCGCCGGCATTTCAGCCAGGACCGATGGGCCTGTTTTGTTGTCCAATACAAGGAATCGGATTTGTGGATCGGCATAGATAAAGCCTCCTGGAATCCGGACATGGTTATTTTCTCCAAACGGTTCATCCGCCAACTAAGGCAAGAAATGGATCTCTGGATAGCAAAACACCCGGACTATGGTAGGGCTTTAGTCCCCTATCCCGCCCCTCCTGCAGCCCCGGAGATATTCCGGGAAATGTCTGCCGTGGCCGAAAAAAGCGGTATTGGCCCGATGAGCGCAGTAGCCGGAGCGGTAGCCCGCAAATTAGGCGAAACACTACAAAAACAATTTCCGGTCAGGGAAGTCCTGATTGAAAACGGAGGAGACATTTATGCGGTCCTGAACCAAGACATGGATATAGCCGTGTTCGCCGGCAATTCTCCGCTTTCGGAAAAAGTCGGATTGCACATAGAAGCACCATACACCCCCATCGGCATCTGTACTTCATCCGGCACGGTAGGCCCCTCCCTGAGTTTCGGGAAAGCGGATGCCGTGATGGTCATCTGCCGGGACGCATTGTTGGCCGATACCTACGCAACAGCTTTTGCCAATACCATCCAAACGGTTCATGACATCGCACCTTGTATCGGAAAAATCAGTAAACACCCGGATATTTTATCGGCAATTGCCATCAAAGAAGACAAAATAGGAATCTGCGGGAAATTTGAACTAAAACTATTTAATCAGTGACCAGCCAAACACTTACATACCACTTATGATAAAAAAAGAAATCCAAAAACGCATTCTCATTCTGGATGGAGCCATGGGAACGGCCATCCAGAATGCCGGACTGACCGAAGCCGACTTCCGCGGACAGGAATTCAGCCTCCATCCGGTAAATCTGAAAGGGAATAATGACATTCTGAACCTCACCCGGCCCGATTGCATTCGCAAAATCCATCAATCCTATATTGATGCGGGAGCAGACATCATTGAAACAAATACTTTTAACTCAAATGCCATTTCCCAGGAAGAGTACCGATGCGAAAAATTAGTATATCGTCTGAACCGGGAAGGAGCTGCGCTGGCAACGGAAGTCGCCGGGAATACCCACGGACGTAAAGTCTATGTTGCCGGAAGCATGGGGCCTACTTCCAAAACCCTTTCCCTTTCTCCGGACGTCAACCGCCCGGAATACCGCCCGGTGGATTTTGACACCCTGGCCGCCACATATGCCGAACAGGTCCGGGGCCTTATCGACGGAGGCGTCGACCTCCTGCTTGTCGAAACAGTATATGACGGCCTCAATGCCAAAGCCGCCTTATATGCCATCAGCAAAGTACAGGAAGAAAAAGGAACTTCTCTTCCGGTAATGCTTTCAGCCACCATCAATGATAAAAGCGGCCGGACCCTGACCGGACAGGACCTGAATGCCTTATATACTGCAGTTTCCCATTATCCGCTTTTGAGTTTCGGCCTCAATTGTTCGTTCGGAGCCGCCGAACTGCTACCTTTCATAGAACAGTTATCCCAGACACTGCCATGCCCGCTGAGCATTTACCCGAACGCGGGACTGCCGAATGAAATGGGACAATACGATGAAAGCCCGGCCCTGACTGCGGCCTGTTTAAAAGAAATGGCAGAAAAAGGATTGCTTAATATCGCCGGCGGCTGCTGTGGCACTACCCCCGCCCACATCCGGGCCATCCGCGATGCCCTAGCCGGAACAGCCCCCCGACGCATCCCCGGAATCCAACCCCACCTCGTCGTCAGCGGACTGGAATCCGTTGTGGTCGACAAAGAAAAAAACAACTTTATCCATGTCGGCGAACGCACCAATGTGGCAGGTTCCGCTAAATTCTGCAGGTTAATCAAGGCAAAAGCCTATGAAGAAGCGGCAGGCATTGCCCGCAAACAAGTAGAAGACGGAGCTTCCATCATCGATATCAATATGGACGATGCCATGTTGGACAGCGCAGCAGAAATGACTACCTTCATCCGTTATATCAGCAACGACCCGGACATTGCAAAAGCAGCGCTGATGATTGATTCATCGGATTGGAACACCATCTTGGCCGGTTTAAAAAATGCACAAGGAAAATGCATTGTCAATTCTATCAGCCTGAAAGAAGGCGAAGAAGTCTTCCTGAAAAAAGCCCGGGAAATTCACCGTTTAGGAGCGGCAGTTGTCGTCATGGCTTTCGACGAACAAGGGCAAGCGGTTACTTACGAACGAAAAACCGAAATCTGTCAAAGAGCCTGGCATCTGCTGATTAGCAAAGCAGGATTTCATCCGGAAGACATCATCTTTGACGTCAATATCCTGGCCATCGGAACAGGCCTGGAAGAACACAATAACTATGCTGTCGATTTTATCCGGGCGGTGGCCTGGATAAAAAAGAACCTGCCCGGTGCACGCACATCCGGCGGAGTTTCCAATTTATCTTTCTCTTTCCGGGGCAACAATCCGGTCCGAGAAGCCATGCATTCCGTTTTTCTCTATCATGCCATCAATGCAGGCCTGGATATGGCCATAGTCAATCCTGCCATGCTTCAGGTGTATGACGACATTGACTCCCGGTTACTGGAAACTGTCGAAAATGTCGTTCTGAACAAGCACCCGGAAGCAACAGAACGTTTAATCGAAATAGCAGAACAGATAAAAGAAAACAAAACGGCAGACGGCCAACCGGCCCAGAAAGAAGAATGGCGTCAGCGTCCGCTAAACGAAAAATTAACTTATGCCTTAGTCAAAGGCATCACCGAATATTTGCCCGAAGACCTGGGCGAAGCACTCTCCGTGTATGCTTCTCCCGTAGAAATCATCGAAGGTCCCCTGATGCAAGGCATGGAGAAAGTAGGAAACCTATTCGGGGAAGGAAAGATGTTTCTCCCACAGGTGGTGAAATCAGCAAAAGCAATGAAAGCGGCTGTTGCCATCCTGCAACCTGAAATAGAAAAACACAACCAGGCCGGAGGACGCCAGACGACACGCCATAAAATCATTCTGGCCACAGCCAAAGGAGATGTTCACGACATCGGTAAAAACATCGTCAGCATTGTCTTAACCTGCAACAACTTTGAAGTCATCGACTTAGGAGTCATGGTCGACAATCTCAATATCATCGCTGCCGCCAAAACCCATCATGCCGACCTCATCGGCATCAGCGGGCTCATCACCCCATCACTCAGCGAAATGGAAGCCCTCTGTGAACTTCTCCAAAAAGAACAGCTTCACATCCCCCTCCTCGTGGGAGGAGCCACAACCTCATCCGTACATACGGCAGTAAAGCTGGCTCCCAAATACGACTACTGTGTGGTCCACGGCGGGGATGCTTCCCGCACGGCAAGCCTGATTAAGCACTTGTTGTCCGACGGCAAAAATTACATACGTCAAATCAAAACAGAACAGGAACAAATCCGCCATCAATACTACAACAGACAGGAACAAATCCTTCCTTATCCGGAAGCCCGGTCACTTTCCCCGGTCCTGACTGCAACCAAACAACAGCAGGGAAACTTTTCTCCGGAAAGCTACCGTCTTCCCGTTGCTTTCGGCAGACACAACATTCTGGAACGCCGGATAAACCTGCGGGAGCTGACCGATAAAATCGATTGGACTCCCTTTTTCCATTTCTGGGGATTCAAAGGAAAATTTCCGGAGATTATCCACCGCAACGAAGAAGCCAACCACACCTATCAGGCAGCACTCAAAACTCTGGACAATGTTATTGCCGGACAGGAATTTGACGCTTCCCTGCTGGTTCAATTCTTTGATGCTTATTCCGAAAACGACGATATTGTCTTAGACAACAGCCACCGTTTACCCATGCTCCGTCAGCAAAAAAACGACAGTGAACATTTAAGCCTTGCCGATTACATCTGCCCTAAGGCTTACGGGAAAAGCACCATCGGGGTATTTGCTTTAAAAGTGGCCGATTTGCATCCCCAATGCGACTGCCATGATTTCAACCATCTGTTGCGCGAAAGCCTGTGTGCACGTCTGACCGAAGCCCTGGCAGAATATATGCAGGAACAGTTAAGCGAAGGGATACATCTGCTCCGGCCTGCATTCGGTTACTCCGCCTGCCCGGACCACTCCCTGAAAAAAGATGCGTTTGATTTGCTGGACGCCCCGGCCCGAATCGGGGTGTCCCTGACCCCTTCCTATGCCATACAGCCGGTCACCAGCCTCTGCGGTCTCCTGATTGCACACCCCGCAGCCCGCTATTTCAGCATCGGCCGTATCGGAGAAGACCAACTCAGCGACTATTGCCGGAAAAGAGGTATCAACCTGGAAGAAGGGAAAAAATTATTAGGAATGTAACCGGCCACACAGCCTTAACCAGAAAAATTATGACAAAAGTAATCGATATCATCAACAAAAAAACAGCCCCGTTCGCCTCTTTTGAATTGGTACCTCCCCTGAAAGGAAGCGACATCAGCAAACTTTACCATGCCATAGAACCTCTGATGGAGTTTGCCCCGCCTTTTATCAATATCACCTATCACCGTGATGAAATAGAATACCGGCAAAAAAACGACGGTACTTTCGAAAAGATCATTCTGACCAAACGGCCGGGTTCAGTAGCCATTGCAGCCGCCATTATGAAACGTTTCCCGGTAGAAGTGGTTCCCCACCTTATCTGCGGAGGGGCCAGCAAACATCAATTGGAAAACGACCTCATCGACCTCAATTTTATGGACATTCAAAACGTAGTAGCCCTACGCGGCGATGCCATCCCCGGCCAGAAATACTTTACTCCCGAACCGGACGGCCACCGTTACAGTAATGAATTGGTAGCCCAGATTCACAACATGAACCAGGGAATATACCTGGACGAAACCCTGACAAATGCCGTCCACACCAATTTTTGCATCGGAGTAGCTGCCTATCCCGAAAAACATTATGAAGCGCCCAATCTGGATATTGACATTGAAAACCTGAAACATAAAGTAGAGGCTGGCGCCGATTATATCGTTACCCAAATGTTTTTTGATAACGCCAAATTCTACCGGTTCACCGATAAATGCCGGAAAGCCGGAATCACGGTCCCCATTATTCCGGGATTAAAGCCCATTTCCACCCAAACCCATATTGAAATGTTACCACGTGCTTTTAGTATAGATTTGCCGCAGGACCTGATGAAAGAAATCCGCAAATGCAAAGACAACCAAGCCATTTACCAGGCTGGCATAGAATGGTGTACCATGCAAAGCAAAGACTTGCTGGCCCACGGGGCTCCGGCCATTCACTACTACACCATGGGAAAAGCGGACAATATACGTGAAATTTTAAAACACTCTTTTTAAAATGACTCTGCTCCAAGCTACCGGTCTGATTCTTTTAGGGATAATCGCCGGTTTTATCAACACATTTGCAGGAGGAGGCTCGATGCTTGTCGTGCCTTTCCTGATTTTTCTGGGTCTACCGGCTAATATGGCAAACGCCACCAACCGGGTTGCCATTTTCCTGCAAGAAATTGTCTCGACAGCCACTTTTCATCAAAAGAAGATATTAGACTTCAAAACAGACTATCCCCTGTTATTGCCGACTACATTAGGCAGTATTGCCGGAGCTTTCACAGCCGTAGACATACAAGAAGAACTTCTCCGGAAAGTCATCGGCGGACTGTTAATCATCCTCTTTTTCATGATCCTGCTGGACCCCAACGGCTGGGTAAAGGCAAATGCAGACCGGGCCAAAGCCCGCAATCCGTTTATTCGCTTCCTGGTCTTTTTCGGCATCGGATTTTACGGCGGTTTCATTCAAATTGGCGTTGGTTTTTTCATGCTGGCCGGTTTAGTGCTGGGATGCGGTTTTGACTTACTGAAAGCCAACGCCCTGAAAGTACTGCTCATCCTCTCCTATACCCTGATAGCCTTAGCGATTTTCATCTATTACGGCCTGATAGACTGGTCAACCGGTTTTATCCTGTCGTGCGGGAATATGCTGGGAGCCTGGTTAGGAACACGTTTAAGCATCAAATGGGGTGCGAAATACATCCGGTACATCCTTCTGGTTGCCCTTGTGCTCGTATCACTTAAACTATTCAACGTCTTCTGACAGGCAAAAAACAAAAAAAGCTGTCCGAAATATGACAGCTTTTGCACGGAAGGAGAGGCTCGAACTCCCGACACCTGGTTTTGGAGACCAGTGCTCTACCAACTGAGCTACTCCCGTATCTTTTGTGGTGCAAAGGAAATTTTTTTTATTGAAATTTGCAACAGATTGCCGAAAAATTCCGGAATCAAAGACATTTTTTTCTTCGGATAATCCCGCCCCCAACCAATATCTCGCCCTTGTAAAAAGCAAGCGGTTGACCGGGAGCAACGGCCCAGGCCGGATCGGACAAATCCACTCTCCAGGCATTTCCGCCCAGATTCTGCACCCGGACATACCCTTTCGGATTTATGCCAAGCCCCCTCACTTTCACGGTGACATCCCCGGTCTGTAACTGGTCCGGGTCCGGAATGACAGCATTCTCTATTTCCAGCGACCAACTGTTTAAACCGTCTTTTACATCCACCACAAGCACATTCTTTTCCGGTTCCATCCCTGCAACATACAATTGCCGTCCCCGCCATAAGGGAATGCCTCGTTTCTGTCCCACAGTATAATTCAGCAACCCATCATGTTCCCCGATTTTCTCCCCCTCGCGAGTATAGATTCCACCACTTTGCGAAACAACACCCTCCCTCTGACGGATAAAATCCCTGTAATCCCTGCCGGCCAGGAAACAGACCCCCATACTTTCCTTTTTCTCGGCAATCTGCCGGAATCCCCGGCTCTCCGCCAAAGCTTTTACTTCTGCCTTGGTATATTTTCCCAAAGGCGTTACGGCATGCCTCAGGATATCCTGAGATACGCCCCATAAAAAGTAAGACTGGTCTTTTTTCTCATCTATTCCCCGGCAAAAGTAGGTATAACCGTTCCGCTCCGCAATATTCACATAATGGCCGGTAGCCACCTTGTCCACCCCCAGCTCCAAAGCTGCCCGATGCAGCAACTCCCATTTCACTGCACTGTTACACAGACAGCACGGACTGGGCGTCTCACCGCTTAAATATCCTTCTACAAAAGCAGTAATCACCGTTTTACGGAAATATTCCTGGGCATCTTTCACACAAAAAGGAATATCCAATTGACGACATGCAGCACTGACTTCAGGCATAAACGGCTCCTGCCACAATTTCAGGACAACGGCATACACTTTATATCCCGCTTCTTTCAACAACAAAGCCGTGACAAAACTATCGACCCCTCCGCTCATTCCAACCACAACGCTTCCCCTGTCCATCAGCCGAAAAATAAATAAGCCACCACCACAGCAGTCACCATCCCGGCTAAATCGGCAATCAAACCGCAGGGCACGGCATATCGCGTCTTTTTAATTCCCACAGCTCCGAAATATACGGCAATAATATAAAAAGTAGTGTCGGCAGCCCCCTGGAAAGTACAGGCCAGCCGGCCGGCAAAAGAATCCGCCCCGAAAGTTTTCATCGTATCAATCATCATCCCGCGGGCACCGCTACCGCTTAAAGGTTTCATCAAAGCCGTAGGCAAGGCATCCACCCAATCCGCATTGAACCCCATGGCCTCCACCATCTGTTGCAGCCCCGACATCACAATCTCCATCGCCCCGGAAGCCCGAAAAACACCAATGGCTACTAATATAGCAATCAGATAAGGAATGATCTTGACAGCCGTCGCAAACCCATCCTTAGCCCCATCAATAAAAGCCTCGTAAACATTGATTTTTTTCCAGGCAGCCATGCCGATAAAAGAAATCATGATACCGAATAAAATTATATGGCTGAGCAAATTGGAAGCCACCGTTAACGCCTCTTTATCCAAGGAAGAAAAATACCAGATGACACATCCTATAACAGCGGTAAGCCCTCCCAAATAAGCCAATATGACTTTATCCCATAGCCGGATCCGCTGATAAAGGGCAACAGCCGTCAGGCCGGCTAAAGTAGAACAATAAGTGGATATCAGAATCGGTATAAAAATATCCGTAGGATTGGCGGCCCCCAATTGGGCCCGGTAAACCATAATGGAAACCGGAACAATGGTCAGGCCGGAGGTATTCAACACCAGAAACATAATCTGTGCATTTGAAGCCGCCTGCTTGTCGGCATTCACCTCCTGCATCTGCTGCATGGCTTTCAATCCCATCGGAGTAGCTGCATTATCCAGGCCCAACATATTGGCTGCCAGATTCATCATAATTGAACCATGAGCAGGGCTATCCTGGGGCAGGCCCGGAAACAAACGCCGGAAAAAAGGGCTGATCAAACGGGACAACACCCCAACGGCACCGCCCCGCTCTCCGATTTTCATAATCCCCATCCACAACGTCAATACGCCCGTCAAGCCGAGTGAAATCTCAAATCCGGTTTTCGACATCTCAAAAGTAGCACCGATAATTGTCCCGAATACTTCCGTATCACCCGATAATAAACGGCATACAGCCGCCAAAAAAGCAACTGCAAAGAAAAATATCCAGATATAATTCAAAACCATCCTGATTCTGCTTTATCATAGGCCATTCCGGCCATAAAGGCCGCTAAAGACCTTTGCAGGCCTTTAACGTATTTTGCAAAAGCGACACAATAGTCATAGGCCCCACCCCACCCGGTACTGGAGTGATATAGGAACATTTAGGCGCAACCTGTTCAAAATCCACATCTCCCACAAGCCGGAAGCCCGATTTCGTTTTATCCGACGCCATCCGATGGATGCCGACATCCACTACGACAGCCCCTTCTTTTACCATATCCGCCGTTACAAAATGAGGTTTCCCCAGCGCAACAATCAGAATATCCGCCTGTAAAGTATAATTTTCAATGTGCTGTGTCCGGCTATGGCAAAGCGTAACCGTACAATCTGCATACTCGTCTTTCCTCGACATCAAAACAGCCATCGGAGTACCCACAATATTACTGCGGCCAATGACTACGCAATGTTTTCCACGAGTGGGAATCCTGTAGCGTCTCAGCAATTCCACGATTCCGGCCGGCGTGGCAGGTAAATAAGCCGGAAGCCCCGTCACCATCTTCCCCACATTGCAGGGATGAAAACCATCTACATCCTTTTTCGGGTCTATCGCCGACAATATCTTTTGCTCTGAAATATGACCAGGAAGAGGAAGCTGAACAATATAGCCGTCTACATCGGCATCCCGGTTCAGCTTATCCACTACTTCCAGCAATTGTGCTTCTGTCATATCAGCAGAATACCGCAATTCGGTACTTTTGAAACCCACTTCCCGGCAAGCCTTCACCTTGCTGGCTACATAAGTCTCACTTGCCGGATCATTTCCCACCAGAACGGCAACCAAATGAGGCACTTTACAACCGGCAGCTTTCATGCGGCCAACCTCATCGGCCAACTCCTGCTTCACCTGAGCAGCCACTTTTTTCCCGTCTATTAATTCCATGAAATTAAAAATTTATCATATCGTTTTCACCCGTTGTCAACGCCTCATTCCCGGCATTCTCCGCATCATTTTTCCGCCTCCCGACAACATCTTCATCATTTTCTTCGATTCTTCAAACTGTTTCAGCAACCGGTTCACTTCCTGTACGGTAGTACCGCTGCCGTCAGCAATCCTCTTGCGGCGGGAACCGTTAATAATATCCGGATTCTCCCTTTCCTTCGGCGTCATCGAATAAATAATGGCTTCCACTCCCTTAAACGCGTCATCATCTATATCCACGTCTTTCAAAGCCTTGCCCACCCCAGGTATCATAGAAGCCAAATCCTTGATATTTCCCATTTTTTTGATTTGCTGAATCTGACTCAGAAAATCATTAAAATTAAACTGATTGCGGGAAATTTTCTTCTGTAATTTTCTGGCTTCTTCCGCATCAAACTGTTCCTGGGCTTTTTCCACTAAAGAAACAATATCCCCCATTCCCAGTATACGGTCGGCCATACGTTCCGGATGGAAAGCATCCAAAGCCTCTAACTTCTCTCCCGTACCGACATATTTGATCGGTTTATTGACTACTGTACGAATAGACAAAGCCGCTCCGCCCCGGGTATCTCCATCCAATTTCGTCAGGATAACACCGTCAAAGTCCAAACATTCATTAAACTCCCGGGCCGTATTCACAGCATCCTGTCCGGTCATAGCATCCACCACAAACAAAGTTTCATTCGGTTCTATCGCTTTCTTGACAGCCGCAATCTCATTCATCATCTCTTCATCTATGGCCAAACGTCCGGCAGTATCGACAATGACAACATCACATCCGTTTGCCTTGGCAAATTTGATGGCTTCCCCCGCTATCCTGACGGGGTCTTTGGAAGCCTCATCGCTATATACCGGAACTCCGATTTGCTCTCCCAGCACTTTCAACTGCTCTATGGCCGCCGGACGATATACATCGCAAGCCACCAGCAACGGCTTCTTTCCTTTTTTATTTTTAAGCAAATTGGCAAACTTACCGGAAAAAGTAGTCTTACCGGAACCTTGCAATCCCGACATCAGAATAACAGCCGGATTTCCCTTGACATCCACCTCAACATTGTGCCCCCCCATCAATGCAGCCAGCTCGTCATGCACAATTTTTACCATCATCTGACCCGGTTTCACGGCGGTAAGCACATTCATCCCCAATGCCTTCTCTTTCACCCGGTTTGTAAAATCCTTGGCAATCTTATAATTCACGTCGGCATCCAGCAATGCCCGCCTCACTTCCTTTAAAGTCTCAGCCACATTGAGCTCCGTAATCTTTCCCTGTCCTTTTAATACCTTAAAGGAACGCTCCAGTCTCTCCGATAAATTCTCAAACATAGTTCAATATTTTTATTGTTGTTATTTTTTATCTGTAAAGCAGTTTACCGTTTTCCGATATTTTTCAATACGACAAACGTTTTGTCAATTAAAGAATTGTCAACCACCACCGTAAACTCGTTTGTAGAAGAAATTACTTCTGTAAGGTTTATTCCCTCCCATGACAACTCTTTCATAATCGTATAATAGAATCCGGGCTGCATGCTGTTTCCTTTCGGCAGTTTCAAAGTCACCGAAGAAAGACTGCCTTGTTTAAACAAACACAACTCATCTTTGAAAAAATCAGCAATCAAAGTTTCCATGGCATCGCTAATGACCAGATTAGTCTCAAACACCCCCTGTACCATCGTATAAAAAATTTCATCGTTCTTGACCAGATTTTTCAATACTTCGATGTGGCAATCCAGCAAAGTCGGAGAATTCTTAAAAGTGTAATCACACAAATTACTTCTAAGGATAATATCCCCCATATTACTCAACAACTTATTCAACTGCACTTGTTCCCGCACCTGCAAATAGGGTGCCAACCGATTTAATGCCATAACAATAGCACCGGTATTCACCTCTTTTCTCAGTTTCCTTTCCACATCAGGTTGCAACTGGCGGGCCAGGGATGAAACATTAATAATACCTGCTGCCAAAGATTCCGACAGATAGGGGCGATGCTTTACAATATCTTCAACAACATGAGAAATACTTACCATAGAATATACAATTTAAATAAGCTGTTTAATTCTCAACAAAAATAATATTTTTCAAGCATTTTCCCGCACAAAATTTTAGTTTAATTCAAATCCCTTTGCCGGACCACTTCAAACATCAAAACAGCAGCTGCAGCAGAAACATTCAAAGATTCAATCTGCCCTTTCTGGGGAATCTTGATACATTCCGTAGCAATATTCAAAAGTCCCTCGTCTATTCCTTTATCTTCAGCTCCCATCACAACAGCCAACGGCACGGTGAAGTCCGCACCGGTATAGAACTTTTCCGCCTTTTCCGTAGCAGCAAAAACCTGCATGCCACGCTGAAATTTCAGTTCCCGTACCACCTTCTTCAAGTTTAACACCCGGCAAACCGGCACCCGGTAAAGTGCCCCGGCAGAAGTTTTCAACGCATCCGACGATATTTTAGCAGAATTTTTATTCGGAATAACCAGGGCATGTACTCCGGCACATTCAGCACTCCGGGCAATAGCACCGAAATTACGCACATCCGTCACCCGGTCCAGGATGAACACAAAAGGAGTCCCCCCTTCGGATTCCACCCGGTCCAATACCTCATCCAGGTCCTGATAAGGCACCGGAGAAACCTCCGCCAGCACTCCCTGATGATTCCGGTCGGCAAAAGGTTTAAAAACTTCCTCCGGCACATACTGGAAAGGAATGTGATTTTCGCGGATTAAAGTGAATAACTGCTGAAATAATTCTCCGCGGCTTCCTTGCCTCAGCATCACCTTATCAATCTCTTTTTCCTGCTGAATAGCTTCGATTACAGCCCGTATACCGAATATGCATTCCTGCTTGTATTTTGCCATCTTGTATGCTTTATTATTGCTTAATTCTTATCTTTTTTCAATTTTTCCTCTGCTTCCGTCGCCGCTTCCCACTCACGCATGGCCGCTTCCATCTGTTTTTGTTTTTCAGCATAACCGGTCAGCAATTCCCCGTCCACTGCACCTTCAGCCATCCGCTTTTCCAACTCCGCCATTTCTGCTTCCAGACGGGTCACCTCCTGCTCTGCGTTTTCCACCCTTTGTCCGGCCTTTTTTATCTCACGGTTCCATTGTTTCCGCTCCTCAAACGAAAGCCGGCTACTCTTCTCCGGCCCTCCCCCACACTCCCCGTTCTCCGCTTTCCGTATGGTATGCAATTGTTCATATTCCCTGAAACAAGCCAATTTCTTCGCCTCCAAGAAATCAGTTATTCCCCCAAGGTATTCTCTAATATTCCGGTTGGCAAATTCATATACTTTTCCGACTAATCCCGTCAGAAAATCCCGGTCGTGCGAAACCACAATCACCGTTCCCTCAAACTTCCGGAGCGCTTCTTTCAGAATATCCTTGGTCCGCATATCCAGGTGGTTGGTAGGTTCGTCCAGTATCAACACATTATATGGTTCCAGCAACAAACGCACCATAGCCAAACGGGTACGCTCTCCTCCCGACAATACTTTCACCTTTTTATCCACTTCCTCTCCGGAAAACAGGAAAGCTCCCAGAATATCCCGGATTTTTTTACGAATCTCCCCTTCCGCCACACGGTCCACCGTATCCAGAACAGTCATTTCAGGGTCCAACAGATCAGCCTGATTCTGGGCAAAATATCCGATATGTACATTATGGCCTGTTTTTAATTCCCCCTCATAGGGTATCTGGTTCATGATCATCTTCACCAGTGTAGACTTTCCCTCACCGTTTTTTCCGACAAACGCTACCTTTTCACCCCGTTTGATATCCAACTGTACATCTTTCAGTACGACATGCTCTTCGTAAGCCTTGCTCAGATTGCGGGCAGTCACCACCACTTCCCCCGAACGGACTGCCGGCTGAAAACGAACAGTAATGCGGGCCGCATCTTCTTCTTCCACCTCTATGCGTTCTATTTTCTCCAGTTGCTTGATGCGCGACTGTACCTGCACCGACTTTGTCGCTTTATACCGGAAACGCTCAATAAAATCTTCTGTGTCCTTAATCTGTTTCTGCTGGTTCTGATAAGCCCGCATTTGCTGTTCCATCCGCTCCTTTCTCAGCTCCTCAAAGCGGGAATAAGGAACCTTATAATCATATACCTTCCCTAACGAAATCTCTATGGTACGGGTAGTGACATGGTCCAGAAAAGCCCGGTCATGCGACACCAATACCACCGCCCCGGGGTAGCTTTGCAGAAAAGATTCCAACCAGGAGATAGATTCTATATCCAGATGATTTGTCGGTTCATCCAGCAGAAAAACATCCGGACGTGCCAGCAAAATTTTAGCCAGCTCAATACGCATCCGCCACCCTCCGCTAAATTCCTCACAATGCCGTTCAAAATCCTCCTGCTTAAATCCTAATCCCTTTAGAATCACCTCTACTTCCGCTTCTATATTTCCTTCGCCCCGGACATTCAGCAGTTCCGTTTTCTCATGTATGCGATCCAGCAATTTCAGATAAGCCGGCGAATCATAATCCTCCCTTCGGGCCAATTCCATATTCAATTGCTCCACCTCTTCACGCAAAGCAAATAAATCCGTAAAAGCAGTTTTCGCTTCTTCACGCACCGTCTTCCCGTCCGTATAAACCTTTGTCTGAGGCAAATAACCAATCCGAATATCCGAAGCCATGGAAATATTCCCTTCTGAGGGAGCCTGCAACCCCGCGAGCATCTTAAGTGTTGTTGACTTTCCCGCACCATTCCGGCCGGTCAAACCAATCCGGTCCTTCTTATTGATCAGAAAAGACACCGTATCCAACAAATAAAAACCTCCGAAAACAACACTTACGCCATTGACCGAAATCATACCCAAAAAATTGAAAGTTAAAATATGGCTGCAAAGATAGCAATTAATATTCCAGCTATCCGATACGATAAAAAAAATCTCCCGGAAAGTGTTGCTTCCCGGGAGACAAATCTATTCTTAATCTGCTCTCTGACTATTTCTTGGTCATAGACAAATTCCCAAAGATAAACCATGTTCCGTTAGTATTTCCATCGGTATCGGTTCCTGCATTCCTGAAATCAGACCGTACTCCGAACTTTGCAGAAATGTCCCATACAAAAGTCTTGGTATCTGCATTCCAAACCAAAGGCATCGGAGTTTTATAAGCTGTCCAATATTGATCATCGTCATAAGCTGTTCTTAAATAAACGTCTACTCCAGAACCAAAGCCGACATTCTTATACAATGGTACGTCATTACTCCAAGAGGCATTTCCGGTTTCTTCATCCCATAGCACAACCACACTTATCTGTCCCCACTCAACAATCCACTCCGTTTTTACAACAAACGACTTTTTCCATTCTTTCATTTCAAAAGTCATGTTGCGAACCAAGTCTGTAAACTGTTTTCCATTGCCATCATAACTTCCAATCTTAAAATCCCAATCTCCAATCAACTTTCTATAATCACACGGAGTTAAAACCAATGTCGTATTTACAGCATTTTCCAAAACAACCTCATCCACTTTTACAATAGACACTGTTAATTCTGGTGCAACGGTCGGGAATTCAACTGTATATTTCACGTCAACAGACAATTGCACAGATTCTGCTCCTGCCGGAACTACAACAGTTTCTGCCGGAATCGTAAAATACGTACCCTCTACACTTTCGGTAGACGAATATTCCAGCGTAATAATCCGCTCTCTGTCTACAGCAGGAATGGATATGCTTACCTCATTCATTGCATCTTCTACTGCCTCTTCCCCCCCTACAAAAACTGGGAAATCGCTATTTTTAATCCCTAGTGTAAATGATTTTGCATTCTCTTTAATAGAGATAGTATTATCCGTAATGTTAGCAAATTTTAATACCAACGTACGGTCAGCATTAACCTCTCTGTTATTCAATACTTTCACCTCTACAGTAGCTTGACGGGAAGCATCAATGCTTATCTGCGAAGTCAGGATTTGATAATCGACACCCTCAACAGCATCAGTTTGGTCATCTGCAACAATATCCACTGTAAAGGTTTCAAGCGGAACTTTATCCAAAGACACCGGAACACGAATAATAGTTTCTTGATCTGTAACTTCCTTAGAAGTCTCTCCCCAAGATAAACTTCTTAATATCTCCTCAGAAAGAATTTTCACTTCACAACTTGAATTCGTTTTTCCGATTAAAAGATTCCCCCCCCTGATTTCCTTTATTTTCAAAATGAAAATACGGTCATCATTTACTTCAAGATCATCTACCGGTTTGATTTCCACATTTACCGTAGTGGTTCCGGGAGTTACAACCAATTCTTTTTCCACAGAGAAATGAGTCGGTTCAATCGCACTGCTATCCGTTACTTCAAAAACAATGGTTGCCGGTTCTGTAATTTCACCGGTAATCGTCAAAGGGATAAAACGGCTATTCCGAACCTCTTCACTACTCGTTTCCACATTGGCACTTTCCCAGGTTTCCCATTTTGCTTTTCCAAATTCTACAAAAGCATTTGAAACAATATGCAATGAAGCAGAATGAGGAGTTCCCAGTTTTCCGCCATATACCCCCGTCATATTCAATTTAACCACCCGTTCATTATCCGTTTTGCCATTATCCAGCAAATCGACTGTTAAATGAGCAACCGTATCGCCAGCCGGAATAGTCACCACTTTTTCCGGAAGATTGAAGTCGATACCTTCACGGGCATCTGTGTCTCCAGAACCTTTCTCTGCTGCCACAGTTACTTTCACAGCACTGCTCACAGGTTTTGCCAATTTTACAGGAACCAACACCTGACCTGCATTCTTTAAAACGGTTTTTGCTTCATAGCCGAAACATGCTTCCACATTCGTTTCAGAACCTCCCGCATTCCCTCCGTTTTCATTATCCGACCATTTTTCATCATCATCACATGCACCAACGAAAGCGGTCAACAGGAGTAACGATATTAATTTCCAAATTTTCATTGTATTCAGTATTTAGTAAATAATAATTTAGACAACCTTTATTCAGCATATCCATAAATAATCACCTCGCCTATCTGAGCATTATTACGGAATCCATCCGTAACATTGATTTTGATATACCCCCCCTTCTGCAGATGATTGAAATCCATATGCCGCAAATGCTCAGTTATATCAACACTCTTCGGCTTCTCCCATTCCAAAACTCCTTGCAGATCCCAACTTGACTTATCCTCGCTTAAAAAGACTTCAGCCAATTTATTATCACTATTATTGGAAGCAGAAATACGTCTGATTACATCTACTCCTCCCACATGGATATGATCCGGAACTTGTACTATAATATACTGAGGCAATACCGCAGAAGGCTCAGCCCATCTGGAGTGCCAGAAAGTATTAGGATCCCCGTCCACAGCCGCGGTTGCAAATCCGTTTGGAGCAGTTTCATTTTCTGCCTGGGAAGAATATTCTGCCACCGTCAGTCCCTGAGAAGCAGATATATCACCGAACTGACTGATTTGTCCCGTACGACCACTTGCCGTCGCTCCCTGTACATTTTGAATCTCCATTGTAAAATGAGAAGCTCCCATCCTACTCACTTTGACCAAAACAGTAGCAGAAGTCTCTCCGGCCGGAATAATCAAAGACTCATCTGCAGTAGCCTCTACACCCTCCGGCAAATTCAGATTTACAGTGAAAGACACGTCATGGGCCAACGCTTCCCCGTTCAATACAACAGGAACTTCTATATTTCCTCTTGAATCTTTAATACCATATTCGGCATATTTAAAATCCAGTTCCGTATCCACATCCAAAATATTCACCTCACAAGTCGGTTGTTCTTCAAAAACCATCACATTATCCCCGGCACTGGCAAATCCCAGAGTCAGCATACGGTCTGGCTCAATCCCTGCCTTATGGAGCAATTCCATCTCTACATCAATTCCTTCCTGACCGGCCGGTATTGTCCATTCTTTTGTAAGGTCATAATCGACACCTTCTTCCAGACCGGTAACGGAAAGTACAAAGGCGATATCGGTATCGGCAGCACCCGGAGTCAATTTTACCGGAACCTTTACCTTGCCGGCATCCTCATAAGCTTCTACCCGGGCTTCTCCGAAATAAATACCCATATCATTATTTTCAATCGTTACAATACAACGTTTCTGTTCTGTATATACTTCCGCACCAACTACATTAACAATATCCAGAACGAAAACCCGGTCTGCATTCACCAGATTATCATCTATAATTTCCACCGGTACAATCACGGATTCCGAAGTATCATTAACAACGAAAACAGATTCCGGTACACGAAAATGTACGTTTTCTTCCGCAGCGTTAGGTCCCTCAGCAGGCAGTACCACAACCTCAAATTGAACAGGTTTATGCATATTGCCGTAAATTTCTACCGGAATCTGGCAGAAATAAGTACTTGCAGTACTACCGGGCTCACGTTCTGCCACCTTCACTTCTGTATTTTTAAATCCGACGGCCACATCACTCTCGTCGTCCAGCACTTTTACCCGGACCTTTGAAGCCTGTGCATCCACCACACCTCCGTTCACCGAAACCAGTCTTACAGAAAAACTGCGGGCATCATTGGATACATTATCATCCACCAAAGCATAACAGAACGCTGCACTTTTTTCTCCGGCAGCAACCGTTAACTCCTGAACAGGCAAGAAATAATCTTTCCCCTCCTGCATATTCTCTTCCTCCACAACACTCAGGACAATAGAAGTCTCCTCCTGCAAAACCTGGGAAAAATCCACATACAATGTATCTGTACCGATATTTTCAAAAACAGTCACGACCGTATCCCGGAATCCTGCCGTTAAAACACTTGCTCCGTCTCCGTTTCCGGAAACTTTCACCTCGTTACAGGAGGTAAACGCCAGGATACATCCTATAATTAAACTGATATACCTCATCGTTTTCATTCTTTAAGGTTAAAAATTAACGCCTACAGAAAACGTAAACGTTTTGTCAAGCGGATCATAATCCTCTGTTGCCAACCGCCAGGATGCATCAGCAAACAAATGCCAGTATTTCACTCCAACCCCGAGACTGACATAATCGCCTCCGACATTCTTTTCGATGTCATTCCAACGATAACCGGCCCGAAGGAAACCAATTTTATACAATCCGTACTCTACACCCACACCCCCGCTACACACCCGGTCATCGGAAGGAGTAACCCGGTATGCAGCATTCGCCGCACACATCAGCGAATGATGCTCGGCCAAAGGTAAGGTTAAAGCAGCTCCGGCAGCCAGACGAGTGGGTAATGCGTACTCCGACTTGTCGTACTTAATACGTGTTCCCAAATCCGACATTGTCACACCAAAAGACAATTCCGACTGTTCTGCCAACAAAGCAACGTGAGTCCGGTAATATACACCCAAGTCAAAAGCCACGGCATTGGCAGGGTCAGCCCCTTGCAGGGCCCCCATATCCGAACGGATATAACGGACAGTCGCTCCGGCAGAAAACCCTTTAAACAGACTGCGTGCATATCCTACCTCTAAAGCATATTCACGGGGATTTACTTCTCCGGCATATCCTCCATTCTCATTCGCCAGCTCAAACACTCCATTCGCAAAATGGCGAAAACCTGCCACGATTGCATCCTTTTCAGACAAACGCCAGAAACCACCTACCCGGTGTAAACGGCTCTCAGAACGGAAATCTTTCATCCAAGGACTAAAACTATAAGCAACTTCCACTTCAGATTCTGCAGCAACAGCTTTTGCTACGTTCCAATATACCGACCAGGCATCGGGCGAGAGTGCTGTTCCTGCTTCTCCCAAAGCCGTAGCCCGCGCATCCGGGGCTATCTCCAGAAAAGCTGCACTCTGACCTTTTACACTTGCGGCTGCAAGCAATATTCCGAATAGCGGAATTAAGGTAATTTTACAGTTCATCGTATATGCATTTAAATCTTAATAATATTTTTCTTCCACGAGCCTGCTGCATTTTCTACCACCAACACATAAGTTCCGGCCTGCATACCGCCCATATCCAACGTGTAACCCGCATCTCCGATAGTGACTTTCTCTAATTTCATCATACGACCCACAGCATTGTAAAGTCTCAGGGTAACCTCACCTCTCACAGAAGGCTGCAAAGTAATATGCAAATCCTTTTTCACCGGATTCGGATAAACACTCAAAGCCTTTTCCAACTCACTGTCATCCGCCAGGATTACCTCAACCGTGAAACGCTGACTTACAGATAAGCCGACTTCGTTCTTCGCTCTTACTAAAATCTGAGTTTGTCCGACAATTTTCGGCTCTATTGTCAGATTATCCCCATACCGCTGAACAGTAGCCACCGCATCCGAACTGTTTTCCACCTCATAAATCAAAGTACGTCCTTTAGGATCTGAAAAATATTCGGTCATATTCAAAGTAGTACGTCTTCCGTTTTTAGCCAGTTCCATTCTCTCAAACGACCGGATAATCCTGGGGGCAACTTCCTTATACAATATTTCAACCGGCATATGGACAGAAGCAGATTTACCATATTGGTCTGCCACTGTAATTTGCAGCCCATAAGCTCCGGCTACCAGATAATCCGGTCTAACCGTAAAATTCACTACTGTATCGCCGACATTTTCCGCTTCAATCCAATTCAAAGCAGGTTCTACTTTACAAATGATTTTCTGCCTTTCCGGATCATCAACCTTCAGACTGACTGTCCGTTCTGTCCCTTCGTTTACAATTACCGTTCCATTCCAGCCCGGAGTCAATACCGGTACCTGATTTTCAATCACCGTCTTACTTACCTGCGGGGCGGCTTTACTCTCTCCCCCCCAACGATCATAAGCTTTCAGACTGAAATAATAGGTCTGTCCCAACTCCAGCCCGGTAATAGTGTCCCGAACAACTGTTCCGGCAGGAACATACCGCACATTCACCGTTTTCGTCGATACATTCGCTTCCGTCAAGGCAGGTGCCTCCAAAGATTCAGTACTCCAACTAATAACATATTTACTCATAGGCCCGTCCGGAGCAGCCTTCACCGTCCATTCCAAAATAGCCCAATCATCATACGCATCAACAACAGTCAGATGGGAAGAATCCGGGACCTCAGCCGAAGGCGGAGTCAATGCCAAACCGACATCAATACATCCAACCCCTAACAATCCCTGGAACTTCTGATTATAAGCATCTATCGAATGAGTCGCATTCATCAGGCGATCCCACAACTCATCCGGCGTATATCCCTTTCCCTGAAATTTGGATAAAACCAAAGCTGCACAGCCACTAACGTGGGGACAAGCCATGGAAGTACCCTGCAACCAAGCATAAGTTCCATCCACAGAAGTACTCAACACGGCATAAATATCGCCATAACTCTGTTCTCCACCAGGAGCTGTAATATCAATCCAAGTTCCGAAATTAGAATAAGAGGCCCGCTTAAAATTATGAGCCATAGAAGCCACTGTCATTACTTCGGAATAAGCGGCAGGCCACTCTTTCGCATCGCTGTTACTATTTGCAGCGGCAAAAATAACCAAACCGCCATTCATTGGCCCGTTCTGCTCTCTTGTACTGGGGTCCTTACCCGCATACCGAATAAAATAATCTATAGCTGAACGCATGGCTGAATTCAAAAAAGCAGCTTCTTCATACGCCCCGTTAGTCCAGGAATTGGAAGAAATCACTGCCCCCATATCAGCCGCATATACATACATATTCGGATCAGCATAGGCTTTACTCTCACCGGTTGTGGCATCATTGTGGAAAATCTGACAGCTCATTAAGCGAACACCATCTCCCGCTCCGGAACCTCCAGCAATTCCACAAATACCCATTCCGTTTCCGTTGACAGCAGAAATAGTTCCGGCACAGTGAGTACCATGCACATATTGGGTAATAGCACCATTTCCCATAATGGAATCCCCGACCGGCGCAGCCACTTTCTTTGCCGTTACGAAATTCCAACCGTAAATATCATCCACATATCCGTTACCGTCATCATCCACTCCTGCTGTACCGTTCAATTCTGCTTCATTAATCCACATATTTGCTGCCAGGTCAGGATGATTGTACTGAATACCGCCGTCCATCACGGCAACAATCACCTCCGGCGAACCCGTTTCTGTTTTCCAGGCTTCAAAAACACCGATATCAGCGCCTTCCAAAGCTCCCGACAACCCGTTCACACTCTCGCCTGTATTATGATAGTGCCACATTTCCTCTAAACGGGGATCATTAAAAGGCATCGGCTCGCCTGAGGTCGCTTTTGTACGGGACTTCTGTAACATGGAACGCACAGGTTCAAGCGGTTCCTCCACAACCTGATAGTCGCATAACCGGGCTTCATGTACCGGAGAAACAACTTCAATTTCAGGAATATCACCGTAAGCCTCCATTGCGCTCCGGGTAGGCACTTTTTCATCAAAATAAACATCATACCACAAATGAAGTCCCGCTTCCTTATGACGTTCTTCAAACTTTCCGGCATAAGGGAACACCCTCTCTATCCGCGTTACCCGTACATCCAGATTCGTTAAATCAATTCCTTCAATTCCTGTGGCAACCGCTCCGCTTCTGGTCTTCACAACCTGCAAAGCAGGAGCGTCCGCCTTCAACTTAATTTGAATGTGACCAGGAATCACCTGTGCCTGTTCCACTCCGGAAACAGACGGACTTTTAGCATCGTCCTTCCATGTCATCTCATCCTGCTGACATGATGAAATGACAAAAATAAAGGCGATGAGATAAAATATTTTTTTCATAACAAGTGACTTAATTATTTGATTTTAGTAAATACTAAATTCTGGAATCTGGTATTGCTGTCCCAAGCATTGAAAGGCTCCCAAGTGGTCCTGCTAACCAGCTGTCCGTAAATGTAAACATCAGTCTCAGATTCTAAATGGGTAAAATTCCGGTTATGAGTCATTCCCATTTCGCCCTCCACAAATTCATCATCATCATTCTTCATCATCATCCGTAAATCACAGCTTCCGTAAGGATTATAACCAAGATTAGCCCCCGATAAATCTCCCGAAGCCAAAAGTTGCATTTCTCCCGTATTCACATCAATTCTTATCCGAAGCACAATATCCGAACCGTAAGCAAGTCCACTTGCACTGAACCGAACCATAAAGACCCTGCCATAATTCTCCTCTTCCTGATCGGGAGTCTCCCCGCCATAAATCCTGGCAGTTGTGGTCAATTTCTGCGGGCTTCCTCCACTAGGCACCGAAACACACTCCAGATTGTACTCCCCAATCATATCATCGTACAAAGAATTTACATTCACATCATCATTTTCAATCAAACAACTCATCAACGTATCGTTCGAAGCAATCAGGGCCCCCTGTATGGAATCAAACCCAACCTGAAAACTCCGGTCTACATCATAAACATCATTGTCTATCAAATCAATCTTGACACTATCCAGTTTATTTCCTACCGGGAAAATAATATCCCTTTTTCCGAAAGTAAAATCAACACCTTCTTTGGCGGTTCCCTCACGCACACCTAAGACCACTCTTACAGGCATTTTCGGATTACCCTTTATACGTACCGGCACCCAAATCGGTCCTTCAGCTTCCAGACAATTTGCAGAAACCCTGTCGAAACAAACAAATACCGGTTCCTCATCATCCTGAATAGTCACTTTCATGGTACGGATGGCTTCCGACAACTCTGCATTCCTGCAATCGGTCAATGCCAGTTCAAAATAACGGGCATCATTTTCTTCCAGGTCATCAATAATAGTTACCGGAATCATCAAGCTCGTATCCCCCGGCTGAATCGTATATACCTGAGTCGTATCTACCCGATAATGCACTCCGTAAACAGCTGTGCTTTTCTCAGGAAGAGTATGCAAATGGAAAGAAACTTCATCATTCCAAATCCGGTCCATACGAACGGAAACTTCCAACAAAGGTTGTTCCTCACTGATAGTTACCATCGTTTCTGAAAATCCAACCAAAGGAACTCCTTCATTACTGGTGATAGTCACTTTACAAACATCTAATTCCGAAGAAAGCTTCGCTCCTTTGGCCTCCAAAAGTTCAAACACAAATTCCCGGTCCGGAGTGTATTCCGGATAATCTTTCACGTCAACCTGAAAATACCCTACACTTTTTCCTTCCGGAATAACAATCCGTTTGGACATAAAGGTATAATCCACACCCTCCTTTGCATTGTTTTCCGATTTAATATATCCGGTTACCGTCACCTCATTAAGTGCCGGTGCCGATAAAACAACGGGTATCTGAAAAGGAGTAATATTCTCGAGTGTCCTAAACTCTTTACTGCTCAAAGAAACTGTAATCTGTCCCGGAGCAAATCCATCCTCATTATCGTCATCACACGACCAGGTCAAACCAAGAAACAGGCAGCATATCAAAAATCCGAATAGCTTATTCATATTACACTGTTTTTATCATAAACATTAGTTAGCAGTTTCTCTGAAAATCAGTAAACCTTCATAAGGCACGGCAGTTCCTCCTTCCGTCACCGAAATAACTGTATTTCCGGAAATAACCGCGTCCATCGCCCCAACCGGATAAATGTAATTTTCATAACATTTTATCCCTGCCAGATCCTTCACCTCCCAGGACTGACCACCATCTCTGGATACTGCCATAGTCATTCCATTTCCCATAAGCTCTATATCCGGCTTATAGATGTATAGCCTTTTCTGATTTTTCGGACCATAAACCGGATCCTGATTCACGGAACTACCGGCAAAGGAAGAAGTCTTCTCAGCTCCTGTCGGAGTAAAATGATAAATGGTTCCGTCAGCTCCGAGCACTGTCGCACCGCCAACTTGCTGACCGTCGGTTCCTGTCGGAATGGTTGCATCAACCGGTTGACTCCAGTTTGCTCCACCGTCCGTACTAACGACCATCTTACGGGAAGAACCAGAAGAAGAATGAGTAACATACATAATCAGTTGATTATCCTGTTCAATGATGCTGGCTGAATTGTTGCGCAATCCACCAACCACATTTCCTATCGTCCAGGATTCCCCGTTGTCCTCTGAAAACAGTGCAGCCACAGTCCCACGGGTTCCGACCTGGCACCGTAACGGCATAATCAATCTTCCGTCGGAAGTTTTAATTCCATGCCCGGACAAAGTAGATAAAGTATAACCGCTCAAGGTCACATCTACTGCTTCTCCCTCTGTCCAGTTTTGTCCGCCGTCTTCAGACACCAAGTATTCTATACGGTAATCTCCGTCTTGTTTTCCGTTCAAATCCACCGTATAAAACAAATAAATCTTATCACCGGCATTGATTACCTCCGGCCGCATATAAACTCCATTGTCTCCTCCTTTCAACACCGTCCAGCCACTCCAATTTTTTCCACCATCAGTAGAACGTTTCATTAAAATATCGGTTGCATTGGACCGGATTGAGGCCAACCGGGAAGTCTGCATCATCACTTCATGACGTCCTTCAGCAAACAGCAAGGTAGTACCATTTACATCCGTCAAAGCCGGAGCCTGAATCGTCATGTAATCATTTTCCCGTTGTACACCAACAGGCTCCTGCATCACATAATCCCCTTCGATACTCAATTCATAAAAACGGGCGGCCCCTATCCACGGATGAAACATCAACGGGAAGACTTGCTCTTCAACATCTTCTGCTGTAAAGGCCCATAACGTCTTACCATCAATCTTGGCATAAAAGAAGTTATTTACACAAGCCAATACCAATTCAAAAGGCTCACACGGAGTAACATACTCCTGCATCGGGTCATTATTGATACCTTTCAACGAATTCACCAAACCTCCTCCACGCGCCCAATAAAACACAGAAGTCGACCAGTCCAAACCGAAAAGAGAACGGTCACCCCAACCTTTTCCTCCTTCAAAAGAAAAATGGCTTAATGAATTACGTCCCATGACCTCAGTAGCCATCCGGACAGTAACTTTCCAGTTCTTATTCGGACCGTTCTGCAGATATACACGGGACTGCAGAACATTGTACATATAACTCAATTGATTTCCGCCATAATTATCTGTATTGTCCAAAGCATCGAGAATTGAATGCTGACGGACTCCAAAATAAAGATTTCCGTTGCGGTCTACTCCGTGTATCCAGGATAAGGTATCCCAGACACCGGGCATCTCCACCGCAAAATCAGTAAATCCCATGACAGACATCTTTGTAAAATCAGGTTGACCGTCCTTGATCAGATACACCGCATTCGAACCGTCAAAAGGATTCGGCATCGAATCGTCCGTAACAAAAATCCCCTCTCCGGTTCCAGGCATATCAAAGTGCTGTTCCTTGTAACAGCCTGCCAAAAGCAAACTGAAAACTGCTCCAATGGCTATTGTAAGTTTTAACCTATTTCCCATATTATTCATTCTTAACATTATTTCCAACGTTCAGGTTCTATCGGCAAGTACCAGTTAGCAGGATTAGACAACCGGCTGTAAACCTCATTCTTCTGATTCTCATCATCATACTTGGCAGATACAGTACGAGCTATGATTCCGGATTCTCCCAACCTGGTTTCCCGAAGTAAAAGGTCATACCATCTCTTGCCTTCAAAAGCATCTTCACGCGCTTTTTCTTTAAAAAGCTGCTCTTTCATGTTCGCTTTATCAAGAGCGATATCATCCCGTTTGTATTTTTGCAAGCCACGGGCCACTCTGACTACATTCAACATTTCCAAAGCCGCTCCCGTATTTCCCAGCTCATTTTCAGCAATTCCCCGGATCAGGTATACATCGGCATGCTTAAGAATATACCAGTTCGCAATACTTTCATACGGCTTACGCATAGATTTGCCTTCTTCATCCAAACCGATATACTTCCAGATTACATCTTTCCGGTTGACACGCATGTAGCTCACCTTTGAACGAATATCCAAAGGCTCATTAAACAATTGGCTACAAACCGTCATTTTAGGTTTAACTAAGTATCTTCCACCATCCGCTTCTATCGGAGAAGTAAATTCTTGTAACCTTTGGGTACGGAACCCTTGTTCAAAAACATACATAAATCCGAAAGAATTATAAGTCGTGGCAGAAGCCGCCGCCGTAGTCGTATATTGTTGCGGCCAGGTAGATGCCGCTCCCAATTTGCCCTGTTTGATAAAAAACTCAGCATAAGCAGAAGCTTCCTGATACAATCCGTTCCATAAAGCCACCTCAGCAGATAAAGCATAAGCTCCAATCCAGCTCGCCCGAATCAAAGGTTCCTCTGCAGGAGGAGCAAACCCCAAAGCATATGAAGTTCCGTTAATCAATACTCTCGCCTTGGCCAAATCACTCATAATCGCTTTCCAGACCTCCTGTTCCTGAGCCGGCTGTAACACCACAGCCCGTAACTCTTCATCAGTCATGGTAATGGTATTCATCTTCACAATGTTGCCCTTTTCATCCTCGAAAGTAACGTCATCAGCCACTTCTTCCAATACCAAAGGAACCTGCCCGAAAGTACGTACCAGCTGGAAATAACACCACGCCCTCAGGAAATAAGCTTCCCCGTAAAATATTTTTAAACGGGTAGCTGTCACTTTATCCCCATTCGGTTGCATCCTCGGCAAATTCTTCAATTGGTGATTACACCGGGCGATGGATTTATAAAGAAATCCATAATCAGTATAAGGATTCAATGTAGAAACCGTATTATTTATAAATTCACTCACGTAAACATCCTTGGTCTCCCCCTCCGTTACCAGGTCTGCACGGGCCGACCCCCACAAAAATAATTTATGCACTTCCGGAGACAATGGAGCATACATACCGTATGCTACGGAGTTCAACTCACTGTTATTAGTGTAAAAATCATCTGGCGAAGCTCCATCTATCGGATCCACGTCAAAGAAATCACCACAAGCCGTCAGCATAACACAACATGCAACCACTGGCAATTTCCATTTGATATATCTCATTATCCTCATCATTCAACAGATTAAAATGATACATTTAAACCGAATATATAAGAACGGGGCGAAGGAGTCGCACCACAATCCACACCTCTCATCAAAGGATCCAAGCCTGAAAATACCTCAGGGTCAAAACCACTGTATCCGGAAAGAGTCCACAAATTGTTACAGTTTACCGACACACGTACGCCTTTGATAAAGCCCATCCGGTTTTTCATCGGAACATCATACTGAACCGCAATACTCTTCAGACGCAAATAACTGCCATCTTCCACCCAACGGTCAGAAGTAACAAAGTTATTGGAAGGATCACCATACGCAGACCGTGGCAACCAACCATTTCCGGGTTGTTCAGCCGATACCCAACGGTTCAGTACATCCCGGCTCTGATTGCTGTAATCAGACATCATGCTTAACCGCTGACGGAAAAGATTATAAACATCATTGCCATAGCTATAAGTAAACAATGCTGCAAAAGACAACCCTTTCCAGGTCAGATTAGTTCCGAAACCACCATAAAATTCAGGGATAGGCGAACCGATAACCTGCCGGTCCAGACCGTTGATTTTATGGTCGCCATTAATATCTTCCATCTTATAATCTCCCGGCTGGTACTCGGAACCATCGGATTTCACCACATCAATCTCTGCTTTAGTGTTGTAAATTCCTTTTACTTTATAACCGTAGAAAGCTCCTAATTCTTCACCTTCTTTAGCCACAGCAGTAAACTGGTCCATTGTCCGTACAATCTCTCCGTTTTTCAAACTCTTCACTTCATTTTTCAGCGTGGAAATTGTAGCAAAAATGCTCCATTTCAAATCATTTTTCTGTATGGGATTAACAGCCAAAGACACTTCCACTCCCTGGTTGACTACATCCCCGTTATTCTCATACTGCGGGTCCAAACCGATTTCAATCGGTAAAGATTTTTGGGTAATCAGTCCCACAGTCTTCCGGTAATAATAAGAAGCACCTACTTCCAGCAAATTTCCAAACAACGCCGCATTCACACCGGCATCATAATTATGCGTATACTCCGGCTTCAAATCATCATTACGCACATTGCCTAAATAAACGCCACCGTAAATATAATAAGCGGCAGGCTTGTAAAGCCGGGCATAATATCCGCCGCGTACATCATTATTTCCCGTACGTCCGTATTGGCCGAACAATTCAACCCATTCCGAAGCTGTTTGCAAGGCTTTCCAACGAACCTCGGCTCCGGCATACAAATTCCATGCTCCGTCAGCTCCGAAATTTGAAGAACGTTCCAGATTAAAGTTTGCTCCCAAGTTCAGTTTATTCCGCCAGTTCAATCCACCGGACAAATACACATTCATCATATTGTGTTCATACCGGGTATTGGCCAAAGAATCCACAAATTTACCCTTGTCCAGGGATTCCATTTCATCACTCGCAGCATTCACAGTCCGTCCGAAAATCATCTTCTCCTCATACATATCCATGGATAAACCTGCATTGGCATTATAGGTCAAATCTTCCAAAATATTCCCATGACGATTCACCAAAGCTTTCCATCTCATCAGATACTCGCTGTATGAACGTTTGGCACTCTGCCGCTCAATATAACGGTCCATTGCTATTCCTTCTGCCGGCTGATGCAATTTTTCGGTCATGGAATTATAACTAACCATTACTTCCGCATTAGCCGAAGTCTTCGAATTAATCGTCCAATCGCCCCGGATCAATGCATCCACTTTATTACTCAATCCTTTATTATTCAATCCTTCCACCAAAGCCGCAGGATTGGTCATGCCCAAAGCATCCACTCCGGCCAACTGCTCCACTTTGATCCCTTCAGCAGAATAATAATCCTTGGACATAAAAGGAGCTTTTGCAGCCGATACAAACAAAGGATTCTGTTTCCAATTACTTCCCTCTCCAAAGAAACGATTGTTTCCATAATTATAAGCAAACAAATTCGAAATCTTCACTTTCGGAGATATTTTGAAGTCCAGGTTAAAACGCATATTAATGCGCTGGTCTTTTACCTCTTTCAATACTTCACTTTCAGAAGTATAACCGATACTGAACAAATAGTGGGTATCACCGTCACCACCCTTCATTTTCAGATACACATCCGAAAAAAGTCCCTTCTGACTCAACTCACCGGGCCAGTAAGTCTCATGGCTGTATGCAGGTTGGGAAGGGTCAAAAAGCGGATTCTGTTGCAACTCACCAGCTGAATACCCCCTGTCTGACATCATCTGGTACAGATAGGCACGATATTCCGCAGCATTCATCAAAGAAGGTTCAAAATCTGCATCCATAAATCCCACCCGCACGGCTGCATCAATAGTTGCCGTTCCGGTAGTACCTTTATCGATCTCCATCTCGATAATTCCGTTCCCGGCACGTCCACCATAAAGCACATTGCTATACCCGTCCTTTACAATTCGCATGGAAGCTATATCCAACGGATTGATAAAAGTCAGATTGGAATGAAGCACTCCGGAAGCAAAAGGACCCACGTTCGGAGCCTGGCGGGCAGGCAATCCGTCCACAAACACATAAGGAGACGTATTCAGATTCACCGAAGTCACACCACGAATCATCATCAGACCGGCATTACCGACAAAACCATTGTAAGCCGTATAAACTCCGGCTTCTTCCCCCATCAATCCCCGGTCAAACAAAAACATCGAACGCATGGAATATATGTCATTCCACTCTTTTTCTTTCGGCGATACGGCCAAAACAGCTTGTTTGGTCGTATCGGCCCTCTCTTCCGTTTCCTCCTGAGCCAACGCCAGACGCGGAACATTCAGCCCCAGGAAGCAAAAGAAGAAAATCTTGTATTTATTAAACATCTTCATATATATTACTTTTTCTGATCAATACATTTATTAGAAGGTGACACTCGGAATCAAATCAAGCCGGTCTATCAGTAAACTGCTATACTCATCCATAATAAATTTCAATTCAATGTCTCCCCGCTCCTTCACTTCAATCGTTCCGCAATCCTTGTATTTCAAAACAGTGTATTCGGAGAAATCCCCATCAGCACTTCCCATGTTAATACCGGATGTAATTGTTGCATTTTCATAAATCAACCTTAAGGTCGGCGTATAAAGATTATTATATATTATCCGCACCTTATATGATCCCCGGGCTACATCCGGCACAGTTATCCGAAATGCATCCCCCGTCTGGGCAGCAACAAACCAACAAATGGGCGGCTGGGGTTCATCAAGCAATAACTGATGAGAACTGGCCACGGTCATATCTTCTTTCACCATGGCTGGAGCAACAGTAAATACATTCTGCTTATACCCTTTCATAGCGTTGTCTGCCCCGTACAAATTAGTCACAATCGTACCAGCCGTATGATCCGACAACTGAATTACATTATACATTTCGTGCACTACGCCATTCAATGCATTGCGGTCAGTACGGGTAGACACCCGGAATTGCTGATTCAGGAAAATAAAACCTTTACCGTCATCTCCCACTGTCTTCTTATTGAAAGTCACCACATCTCCTTTAAAGAGAGGCTGCAACATTTTTTGGTCAACATCATTGATAAAATAACGGTTACCCGGGAAAATATGGTATTCCAACCACATTTTCAGAGAATCGGCAGACAACTCTTCAGGATGGAAAGTAACCTCTTCATCCTCCAAAATAATATCCGGCTCTACAAATAAAGTAATCAAACTATCAGTCAGATAGGAAGTCATTTCAGCCTTTTCAAATAAACCGAGCATGATTTCAAAACGTCCGTCCTCTTTCAACAATTCATAAACCGACTGGATTGGCGGTTCCAATACAGCATCTATCAGATTCAGATAGCCGTTTTTCAATTCAATATTATATTCTTTTATTACAGCCGAATTGTTCAGTTTCATCGCCGTATAAGAAGTCACATCCACAGATAAAAAGTAATTCTTATCCAACATCGTATACTGCGTCATTTTTCCTCCATTCAAGGAATTGGTATGAATCTGGGACTCCAGGGCCGAATATTTCAGGTACATTAACCAATACTCAGGAGCTTTCTCCTTATAATTCTTAATCTTCAATTGCCCGAACAAATTATTCCAGGCACTGTCTACCGGAGCAAATACCGTATAAGTACCAGCCGTAGAAATCTGGCTGTAGAAACCGGAATAATCACATATCTCCTTGTATACGGAAAGTTCAGGACGTGTCTTGATATAATCGTATATCTGCATATACTCCTCGTCCACATCATATTGCCGGCCAATAAAATTTTCTTCACAGCCCGTCAACTGGGTTAAAGCCAATAGAACAATGACAGGAATGATCCATTTATAAATTACTGTTTTCATGTTTCTGATATTTCAACGGTGTGAATATTATTTCTTTCCTTTATAAAATTCCTTTTGCCTCAGCAACAGGTTATTCTGCACCTCTGTATCCCAGTAAGGCAGAAACCAACTTTCCGGATCATCCAGATAAGCTTTTAAAGTCTGTTCTTTAATGGTTGATGCAGAATATTCACTGACACGGTCTACCAACAAACTCTTATAATCGAAATTCCGGGCTATACGAACTAACGTAAACCAGTCCTTTCCTTCATAGGCCAATTCTGTCCTGCGTTCACAAATAATCTTATCCATAAAACTCTCATCAGTACCCATTTGTTCCGGAGTCACTGTTTCCATCGAGGTGGCCAGACGAATCTCATTGATAGGCTCGACAGCCTCTCCATAACGTCCTAAAGCCCCCAACGCCTCAGCTTTCATCAACAACACTTCACGGTAACGGTAGAATATAAAATTCACTTTCCCCAGTCCCGTATAGTCCCTGTTTACATATTGTCCATTATCAGCCGATATACCCAGGTATTTAAAAGCACCCCAATATATAGACGTACCTACCGCAATTGTCCTGACTGTTCTTTGAGGCCGGATAGTGTCGATGGTCTCATAAGCACCGGACTGAGGATATACTTTTCTTACATTGTAATAATAAGCCGTTCTGTTCGCTGTAATTACACCATTAAATAACGTTCCTACAGCACTGTACAGACCTTGATCCAGGTATTGATATTCAAAAATAGATTCCTTGGAATTTCCGGTAGCAAACATAGAATACCACGTCTCCCAAGTGGTCATATTTCCTTTATAGTCCTTCTCCACTTCTTCACATAAATCAATACATTCCTGATATTTTTTTCTCCACAACTTAACGTCTGCCCATAAAGCCCGGACTGCATTCTTCGTGATATACCCCCGGTTTTCCTCAGGATTCGCATAACTTTCCGGTGCCATGATCAAAGCCCGGGATAAATCCGACTCAATAGAATCCAAAACCACCGCTTCCGGCGTTGCAGCAGCATAAGGCAACTGGGTATCCGACTCATACGGCTCTGTGTGATAAGGCACATCTTTAAATGTTCGCACCAGATAAAAATAATACAATGCCCGGATGGCATAAGCCTGCCCTAACATTTCCTCCATCTCTTCCTGAGTAAAACTACGGTCGTTATCCATCACCAAATGCACATTCTTCAACAGAGAATTAGTCCAATAAATTCCTTGATAAACAGTAGCCCAACTACACAAAGAATTAGTAATCCGGAGGTCCTGATTGAGAAATTGCCGGTACGAAGCCTCGGCAGACGCCTGCAAACCATAAATTTCAGATCGTAATCCACCCCATACAATAAATTTTTGAATATTGTTGTTCAGACTCGTATATACTCCATCCAATGCCGCCTTGGCATGGTCCTTGCTTTTCCAATATTCTTTTTTTGTCAAAGAATCCGGTATATCCACCGTAAGGAAATTACTACACCCCTGTAAACCCAGGAGAATGACAAAAAATATAGTAATTATTATATTCTGTTTCATATCTTTTCGTCTTTACTACTATTAAAATGAAGCCCTGATACCAAAAGCAATCTGAGCAGAGGGCGGTGTAGCACTCACGTCAACAGCAATCTTTGTTAAAGTACCCTTGTTCAATCCGATTTCCGGATTCAATCCCTTATACTTCGTCCCACACCACAAATCCATGGCTGTCATCCAAACCGAACATTGCTTCAAATGCAATTTGCGAACAAAATTCAAGGGTAAATTGTAAGTCAGACTCACCTCTTTCAGTTTAATGAAAGACGCATCTTCCACCCACCGGGAAGAAGCCGCATAGTTCCAGTCAGCATAATCATAAGCCCGTGGCATATCCGTTACATCACCCTGCCTGCGCCAACGTCTCATAATGGAAGTAGCCTGATTATTATCACTTCTCATACTTTCCAGGTCGTAACGTTGTCCATTGATCACATCCTGCTCCAGACTATAATAGAAAGATACTCCCAACGACCAGTTTTTCCAACTAACATTATTCCGGATCGTACCGAACATACCAATATTGGCATCTCCGATCTGTACCACATCCAAAGCATTAATCACACCATCGTGGTTAATATCTTCATATATCATATCACCGCCTTCAAAAACATGTCCGACAGAAGAAGAATAACGCATTTTTTTCGGAGTACCGTTAGCTTCATACACCACATTTCCATTGAAATCCCGAACAACAGCATCTTCATCACGGGCATATACTCCCTTAGCTTTATAACCGTAAAAACCTCCGATAACAGAACCTTCCTCCAATTTAGTTTTAAAGCCGTTGTATACATCCTCAGTATATCCGCCGACTTCACTATCCTTCACATAGTCCGGCATTTTCAGGATCTTCTGACGATTGCGGGTTGCACTGACATAGAGACTCCATTGGAAGCCCGATTCCAGACGAACCGGAACAACCGTAATTCCCACTTCGACACCAGAGTTCTTCAAATCACCGAAATTGGTATAACGCCTGTTTACTCCATCACCATCAACATAACCGATTGAGTTGGAAATCATCTCCCTCAACAATAAATCCTTGGTTTTCCGGGTATAATAGTTAAACTCTCCGGCAAAACGACCGTTAAACAAATCCCAGTCAATACCACAGTTATACTCCGTAGTCCGTTCCTCATGAATATTGTCATAAGCAAAACCGCTGATGTAAGAGTAAGGATAGTTCATATAACCTCCGGACGAACTACTGTAAGTAACATCCAACATATTGGTAATATTGGGAAGTTTACCGGTTTGTCCCCAGGAAAAACGAGGTTTTAACATACTTACCCATTCTTTTTCCTTCAGGAAAGGCTCCTCCTCCATTCTCCAGGCCACACCTACCGTCGGATAGATTGAAAAAGGATTTTCCTTACCGTATTGGGAAGAACCTTCCGTCTTTAATGAAACATTCAGGTTATACCGGTTCAGCAAACGGTACTGTGCATCCAAAACCACACTGATACTCGTGCTTTCCGAATTAGAACCTTTCGCATAGTCATACATGGCAGTACCCCCACTCTCCGTCATATTAGATGAACCGCTCCGGTTGTAACTCATGTCTGTGGAACCTCCGGTATTGTAAATTAAATCAAAGATTCCGTTCAAAGCCACATAGTGCACATCGTTATTTATCGGACGATAGAGAAGTCTGTTTTTATTCATCAACAGCATATTGTAACTATTGTCACGAACACCGCGGTTAAAATAAGAAACATGTCCGAACAATCCCAAAGCTTCCGACGGTACAAAAAACTCATTTCCCCCCTCCTTGTAATCCACAGACACCATGGTAAAGAAATTCAGGTCCTTGTTAATATTAAAATCCAGGGACAAAAGAGAAGTAAACTGATTTTCACGACTTTCAAAAGTAGCATTGTCCACCATTGCAATCGGATTATACATCTTCGTACCAATACTCGGAATGGAATGACCACCACCTCCTTCATCGTCAATGAAATATTCATTACCGTCCAAAGTATAGACAGGCAAGAAAGCTGCTCTACGATAAGCAAAACCACGAGGGTTTATCAATTCATTCGACCATCTGTTCAAACCATAAAGAGGCCATTCCCAGGAACGCTTATCTTTCATCTGATTGTTATACTGGAATTTCGCAGAAATCTTCAGTTTATCTGACATCCGGTAGTCCAGGTTAATCATCGTATTAAAACGATTAAAACCACCACCCTTGGTTGTTCCGTATTCCGTATCATAACCCATACTCCAATAATAACTCAAACGGTCGCCTCCTCCTCTCAAAGAAAAATTGTATTTCTGTTGAAATCCGGTACGGGTCAACATTTTTACCATATCCGTGTTATTATTATAAATCCACGCATCCGTCCGCGTCAAATCGCCCCGCAATTCTTTCATATCACTTTGCCTGTCTTCCCCCACTGTGTTTGCGCGTGATTCAATAACATACATACGCTGTTGGTCACCGTTCAGCAAAGGAATACGGTCCGGCTTCAAGACAGCTGTCCAGGTTCCTGAAGCTGAAAACTGAGGTTTTCCGCTCTTTCCACGTTTCGTACGAATGACAATTACACCGTTGGCACCACGGGAACCGTAGATAGCAGTAGAAGAAGCATCTTTCAAAATATCTATGGATTCAATATCCGCAGGGTCCAAACCAGCAATCGGACTGGAACCGAAATTATTCAAATCAGATACATTATAATCTTCTCCCAACACTTCTGCACCGTCAATCACCCACAACGGTTTGTTGTTTCCTTCCAGAGAAGTCACACCACGAATACTCATGGATGCACCAGCCCCCGGATCACCGCTATTAAAAGTCACCTGCAAACCCGGAGCCGCACCTTGCAACAATTGATCGACCGAAGATACCGGCTGATTTTCCAGCACCTTCATATCTACAGCAGTGATCGCATTGGACATATCTTTACGGGATTTGGAAATCATACCCATATCAGCCTGACGCTCCCGTTTTCCGTAAACCACAACCTCTTCCAATTGCTTGTCATCACTCTTCAGAATAATCTCATAATTTTTACCCGCTTCAAAAGGTAAGGTAATTGTTTTCAATCCTACAAAAGAGAAAGCGATCTGGGTAATACCTTCCGGCACCAAAACCCGGAACTTACCGTCAATATCCGTTGTCGTACCACCAAACACACGATTGTTGGCATTCAACATAATCACCGTCGCCCCAATCAAAGGATTTTCTTTGCTTTCCTCGTAGACAACGCCCTGAATATAATTCCCCTGCGCTGCAACTTCTTCAGCACACCATATCGTTAATAGTGCGAGTACACTGATATACTTTAACCATTTTATCCACATAATTTAGACTTTTAAATTTCCAGAAGTTTATCTACAACATGCAGCACACCATTAGAACCTTGTCGGTTACTTTTTTCCAGTATAATATTGGCTCTGTTAGCACGCGATGTTTCCAAAATACAATTCTCCCAGGAACCTTTTAACAGACGAGTAGAACCATCCATCATCGTGATAACACCTTCAGAGAAACCATCAGTATATAAACGGCTCCCTGAGACTATACATTTCGTCAACAACTTGGCAGCCTCCTCCTCCTCCATGGTCGCAACATTTATGTTGCTGTTGCTAAAAGCATCATTTGTCGGCGCAAAAACCGTGTAACGGATAACACCGGTCTTATCCAGCAAATCCACACGGTCTGCTTTTTCTATCAATGTCTTAAAAGTACTCAGGTCATCGTCCTTAGCAATATATTTCCGAAACAGCAATTCAGTAGAATCGGTATTCAGCAAATGATTAAAAATTCCGTCCACTTCAAACAACGCACCATTATCTGCAACCCACGCCGCTTCTGGAGAGGTCAAATGTACTTCTTTGCCCTTAAAATCTTTGAATACAGGCGTACCACTCTCTACTTCACACAAAATATCTCCAAAAGCACCCGGATAATAACGGTGTTCAAACTGGCCTTCATTCAAATCCGCCATCAATACGCCGGCATTCAAACGCATAACCAACGTATCCAGATATTCCGGCTCGTATCCGTCAATTCCTTTCTCCTCTCCTTCTCCATTATCCCACGCTTTAGAATCATCAGCCTGTATCAAAACAATACGGGAGCTGTGCTGATAAGAATTATCCACACCAAACCACCCATCCGTAACAACGGATTTCCGCTCAATCAGTTTTGCCCATTCTTTATAACGTTTATTTTTAATCAGATATCCCGCCTTTACGCTGGTAAACAAAGGAATATCAGGCACCTTGTTTATTTTATAAATCATACTGTTGGAACTAAAAATAGCTCCCACATACATGCTGGCAATATCATTCTTTAAAGTTAAAAAATCTCCGGCATAAGACCTCCAATAAGGCATATTCCGGGCAATATCGCTTAACCCCCAGACATAGGGCGTATTTGCCGACACAATAGCCTTAAGGAAAGGAACAACCAGTTCATTCGGCACAGAATCAAAAGACACCAGCAAGTCCGGAGTAAAATAAGGCTCAAAAAAAGTTCTCATAGCCTCATCCGTAGGCAAAAATGCTGTATTAAAGAAATCCTCATCAGCAATATTCAGAGATTGTCCACTTCCTGTTTTCTCCGTTACATTATAAAACTTTATTAAAGTGGTGTCCACTTTATCATTTTCAATACCAACCGTGGTATATCCACTGAAACGGTCGAACCATTTGTTAATGACGGAAAGTTGCGGGTCAGCAGCAATGGCTTCATCCATACGCGGAGCAAGCATCAACGGACCATCCAGCACATGGACAACTCCGTTGGAAGTCGGAATATCACGGTCCGTAACAGATACCGGAACATTCTCTACCATAAAATCCCCCGGTTCAACCCCCATCATTTTACGGTAATCATCACCTCTGACTGACAAATAAGAAGAAGTAAACAAACGAATATGTTTGGACGGATGAGCCTTCCCTGATGTACGGGTATCCTTCTTCACACCCAAAGCATACTGAGAAGGGGTCTTGTCCCAGTCATCCGAATATTCATAATACTTCTCCAAATCGTAGTAATAAACCATTCCCAACATAAAATGATAATTGATAAAATCAATCATTTTACGCTCCGGCATATTAGCCACAGTCCATCCGTTCTCATCCAGCCATTTCTGCACATCTTCATCTTTAGGCGCAAAACAGGTATATAAACCGGACTGGCTTAATGTCCGCTCCAAATCCGCACGCCGGATCATCTGCAAAAACAATTCAAATCCGCCTTTATTCTCCAACACCTGCGTAACACTCATTCCGATAGAGGCATCATTCACCTTATTATAGTGGTCGTCGAACTCCTCCCGGCAACTGCCGAAGAGAAGCACCACCCCACATATCCATAACAGAAGCTTTGTATTCATATAGATTTGATTAGATTTAATTATTCATCAACAACATCCGAACCATAAAAATTCAGAGTAGCAAAACCGGCGCATAGCTTATCACCACCATCCGAACCGCAAGGTGTTACAAACATCATCTTGATATACCGGTAAGTCACCACATCAGGGAATTCAAAAATCTGTTCAGCCTGACTGACTGCCACATCGAAGGCATGAAACAATGACCATTGTTTTTCGTCAGACGGAGTAGCAGAAATATTATTACCATAAATTTCCACTCCCCTCAGTAATTGAAGGGATTTACGCTGTTGGATACCTACTTTCTCCAATTTTTTCTTGGCTCCTAAATCCAGAATAAACCAATGGGGGTAGTCAGGTGTGCCTCCTTGCCACTGACTATGCCAGATTGTATTGGGATCATCATCCAAAAGATTGGTCACAGGAGAATCACTGTTCTGCGAAGAATAGGACATTACCCGCCATTTGCTGCGGTCCAGTCTTCCTGCCTCCTTCTTATAGAAATCCAATACTTTCCGATCAGATTCATTACCGTTTTCATCCACCACACTGGCATATACTTTAATACTTTGAGAACCACTTATCGAAGAGCCGATTTTCACAAACTGTCTTCCGGAAGTATAAGCACCGGCCACCACCTCTTCTTTATAAGTATTCCCATTCAGATCCGTATAGGTCAGCTCCACATAAAAAGTTTCATTATAATTGTTCTCCCAAATAACATTTATACCGGAAAAATCCACGCCAAGGCTGACACGGCCATAAAACAGATTCACCGTAGATTCCAAAGCCGAAGCCATGATCTCTACCGGTTCAGAAGCTTTGCCCTCCGTATTATAAACCAAAAAACGGAAATAATAAGGACTATTGTCGGCAATACCCTCTATCACTTGCTGAGTCAACCCACCCTTGGTAAGGCAACGGTGCACAACTCCATCTTTATCCACATAAGAAATTTCTACATAAGCCAGATTGTTCATCTGGGGATTATCCCACTGAAAGAGAATTGACCCGTTGGCAGCGGTATAAGTCACATTCGACACCGGCGCCACTTTAGCCTCTCCGGTATTGTCATCCTTGCAAGCAAAAAACGACAATAACAGGATTAAAATTGCAATACTGCGCATAAATGATCTCATTACTATAGTTTATTAACGATTTATATTTAATAGAATTTTTGTACACCTCCGCATTGTCCGGAAAAAAAATCCTTAAGACAATTCTAAAATATTTAATTTTTGTTTAAATCCTGGTTTCACAAACGATTCCGGGAGTAATTTAAATGACCCGGATTTATTACAAACACGCTATAAATTTACTATATATTTTGAGCAAAAGTAACTAACAAAAACGAATAATTAGCGATTTTGTCCAAAAAATATTCCCCTATTTCCGTTTTTTTCACACTCTCTCCTCATTCTGAGAAAAATACATCCTAAAATTTAACACTATATGTATTGTTTTTTATCGTTAAAATAAGTTATATTTTGTTATTTGTTTTATTTTTTAAATTCTTTTCTAATATTCCTTTTTCATTTCCGTCTTTCCTCTTTTAAAGTTATCTTTGCCGGAACTTCAAAACAAGAAATATGGCAGGAGTAAAAAGTCTGGCTAAAGACACAGCCATTTACGGTATGAGCAGCATCGTCGGAAAATTCCTGAACTGGTGTCTCACACCCCTTTACACCTATTTACTCGTTCCCGAAGCTTACGGACTCGTTGTCAATTATTATTCCTGGATTGGCTTAATGCTGGTGTTGCTTACATACGGACTGGAAACCGGCTTTTTCCGTTTTGCCAACGATCCTGCAAAAGGAAAACCGCAAACCGTATATTCCACCTGTATGACTTCCTTAGGAAGTACAACATTGTTATTTCTCGGCATAATATTCTTGTGCTTCACCCCGCTTACCCGGGCTTTGCATTGCGAACAAAATCCCGAATACCTGGTTCTGGTAGCCCTGATCATCTGTTTTGACGTTTTCAGTGCCCTTCCCTTTGCTCACCTGCGTTTTCGCCAACGCCCGCTTCGGTTTGCCTTTCTTAAATTGTTCAATATTGCACTAACCATCGGATTAAATCTATTTTTTCTGGTCCTGTGCCCCATGATAGCCAAACACGCACCTCAATGGATTTCATGGTTTTACAACCCAACCTACGGAGCCGGTTACATCCTGGTGTCCAATGCAATAGCTTCTTTTATTCTGCTATTGACACTCCTGCCGGAAATTTTCCGCATCCACTGGAATTTCCGGTTTGACTTACTAAAAGAAATCCTAAGGTACTCTTTCCCTTTGTTAGTGCTCGGTCTGGCCGGAACGATGAACCAGAATCTGGATAAATTACTGTTCCCATACCTTTTCTCCGACCAGACAACAGCCATGGACCAACTGGGCATATACGGAGCTAACGCGAAAATTGCAGTCGTTATGATTATGTTCACTCAAGCTTTCCGCTACGCTTACGAACCTTTCATCTTTGCAAAGAACAAGGGAGAAGATAAACGGAGCACTTATGCCCTGGCCATGAAATTTTTCATTATCGTCGACCTTTTCATCTTTCTGGCAGTAATGTTCTTCTTGGATATCCTTCGATATTTTATTGATCCCGGTTATTTTGCCGGTCTGAAAGTAGTACCCGTTATCATGCTGGCCGAATTATTTTCCGGCATTTTCTTCAATCTTTCCCTGTGGTATAAATTAACGGACCGCACTTCCTGGGGAGTTTACTTCTCCCTGATCGGTTTAGCCATCATTGTGACTGTGAACATCATCTGGGTTCCCCGCTTCGGCTACATTGCCTGTGCCTGGGCTGCCTTTGCCTGTTATTTGGTCATGATGGTCTTATCCTGGCTTATCGGGCAACATTATTACCCCATCAATTACAATCTCCGTTCCATCGGTAAATATACGGTCCTGGCCCTGTTGCTGTACGGGATTGCCTTCTGGGTACACATCGACCATATTGTACTCCGGTTGGGGTTCCGGACCATCCTGTTAGGGATCTATCTTTTTTATTTAGTTAAACACGACCTTCCGTTAAGTGAAATTCCAGGCATAAACCGTTTTTTCAAACCCAAAAAACAATCCCTGTAGTCCCTTCTTCTTGTACTGCCCCTGGAATTTATCCTGTCCCCGATGCTCACTCATCATGCCGGCCGGGAATCCATTTTTTTTCTTCCACCTGCTGGTCATGGGACAGTTTCCGCGATAGCATAAACAAATAATCCGACAACCGGTTCATATATTTTACTACCAATTCGTCAACTTCCGCCTCTCCCGTTAAATCCAGAATACGGCGTTCGGCCCTCCGGCAAACTGTACGGGCAATATGGCAAAAAGAAACAAGCTGATTTCCTCCGGGCAGCACAAAATATTTTAGCGGAGGGACCTGTGCCTCCATCCGGTCGATTGCTTCTTCCAATTTTTGAATATCGGATTCCCGGATTTCCAACCGTATCTTTACCTGGTCAGCCTGAGGTGCAGTAGCCAAATATCCCCCCACATCAAACAGGCGCGACTGAATCTCAACCAATTCCCCGGCCACCAAAGGGTCTACCGGATAAGACCGGATCATCCCCAAATAACTATTCAACTCATCCACTGTCCCGTAAGATTCCAAACGAATACTATTTTTAGGAACCCGGACGCCTCCGATTAAAGAAGTCATTCCTTTATCTCCGGTTTTCGTATAAATTTTCATATATATTTACATCTTAAATCATCAAATTATATTTTCCCGGCTGAATCTTTTCATCGAAAAGAAGCAGTCCATACCACATCATGTCAACGGAAACAGTAGCCTTATCCCGGTATTGCCGCCATAACCTTCCATTAAAGGAATCTTTATAAATATCGGCAATCACCATGTATTTCGGTTTGTTTGACAACATCTCCCCAAATGAGAACTCAACCGGCAATATCTCGCTGGTTTTCCGGCCCAGGCAGATAAAATCAGCAACCGGTAACTCTTCCAATACATTACTTTTCATATATACTTCAGGATTCGTATGCTTCAAATAATCCACCAACATTTCCGCATTCCGTCCGATGCAAACAACACGATGAACACGGAAATATCGGATCAAACGGGACAACAAACGAAACACCTTCCGTTCACGACGCCCCGGAAAATTCATCTTTATCCCTGTTTCGGGATAGGTAAATTGTTTTCCCTTATCCCGAAGCACATTCAGTATGAAATAAAACATAAAAGGAGAATGTACACCATATCCTCTTTTATGCCGGAAACGCACTGCATGCTTTAACCGTTCTTTCAAATAGCTCATAATCAAACACTATTTATAAACAGCATCTCATCCTTTATTCAGGAATCTTTTCAACGAAAATAAAAAAGATATATATAAATACCAAAATTCATTTGCCTCTGTTTTGTCCTGCTTTATCCGTTTTTATTATCTTTGTTACACTTATGGAATTATCAGGTCTGAACATAAAATTCCTGCCGGGCGTGGGAGAAAAAAAAGCTGCTGTATTATTGGAAGAACTGGGCATACAGAGCTATGAAGATATGCTGTATCATGTTCCCTATAAATACATTGACCGTTCCAGAATCTACACCATCAGCGAACTGACCGGCCGTCTCCCTTACATCCAGGTTAAAGCTAAAATCAAAGACCTGAAAAGCGTCGGAACCGGCAAAAGCCAGCGTATGACGGCCATAGCTTACGACGATACGGGAACAATAGAACTGATTTGGTTTAAAGGATTCAAATATCTTCCCGGACAATTGGCTCCCGACGTGGAATACCTTATTTTTGGCCAACCTTCCGAATTCAATCACAGACTGAACATTGTCCATCCGGAAATAGATAAATTTGAAAAAGCTTCTCCCCTTTTAGTCGGTTTCCAGGCCATATATCCCACAACGGAGAAAATGAAAAAAGCCTTTCTGAATTCAAAAGCAATCGGCAAAATTCAGGATACCATTTTTAAAACCATTCAGGGGAAAATTTCGGAAACCTTACCGGCATGGTTCATCCAGCAACACAAATTCATGTTTCTGCATGAAGCGCTTTACAACATTCATTTTCCAACCTCTCCGGAAATGTTGAAGGAAGCTGTTTTCCGGCTTAAATTCGAAGAGTTGTTTTACATCCAACTGAATATCCTTAAACTGAAATACAAACGGAAAACTTATTTTCAGGGGCATGTTTTCCAAAATATAGGTACCTATTTTAATACGTTTTACCAGCAATATCTTCCGTTCGAACTGACCAATGCCCAAAAACGGGTGATTAAGGAAATTCGTCGGGACTGCGGTAGCGGCAAACAAATGAACCGCCTGTTGCAGGGAGATGTTGGCAGTGGCAAAACACTGGTGGCCCTCATGTGTATGCTGATATCATTGGACAATTGTTGCCAAACCTGCCTGATGGCACCGACAGAAATTCTGGCTACCCAGCATTACGACACCATCAGCCACCTGCTTGAAGGTATGAATATCAAAGTTGCCCTGCTAACCGGCTCTACCCGTAAAAAAGAACGGGAAGAAATCCATCAGGGCCTCCGTGACGGCTCCCTTCAAATACTCATCGGCACCCATGCTTTACTGGAAGACGTCGTCACTTTCCAAAACATCGGATTGGTGATCATCGACGAACAACATCGCTTCGGAGTAGCCCAAAGAGCCCGGCTATGGCAAAAGAACAAGGTACCTCCCCATATACTGGTCATGACTGCCACCCCTATTCCGCGTACCCTGGCGATGACACTCTACGGTGACTTAGACGTTTCGGTAATAGACGAACTGCCCCCGGGACGGAAACCCATTACCACATTGCATACTTACGACCGGAAACGCATGGATGTATTCCAATTCATTGAAAAAGAACTGAAAAAAGGACGTCAGGCGTATGTGGTATATCCTTTAATTTCTGAATCTGAAAAATTTGATTTCCGGGACCTCGAAGCCGGTTTTGAACAATTAAACAATTACTTTTTGCCCAAAGGCTACAAAGTCGGAATGGTACACGGTAAAATGAAACCGGCAGAAAAAGATTTTGAAATGAAACGCTTTCTGACAGCCGAAACCAAAATTCTGGTCTCTACAACTGTCATCGAAGTTGGTGTAAACGTACCCAATGCATCACTCATGGTCATAGAAAGCGCCGAACGTTTTGGCCTTTCCCAGCTCCATCAATTGCGGGGACGTGTAGGACGGGGAGCAGATCAGTCTTATTGTATTTTAATGACTCCTTACAAAATCTCCAATGATTCCCGCAAACGCATTGAAACCATGACCTCCACCAATGATGGTTTTGAAATTGCCGAAGCAGACTTGAAACTTCGCGGTCCCGGCGATATTGAAGGAACTCAGCAAAGCGGACTCACCTGCAGTCTGAAAATAGCTCATTTAGGAAAAGACACCCTCATTCTGAACGAAGCTTCCCGGATAGCCAATGAAATATTAGCCAGCGACCCCGAACTGCAAAACGAACAGAACCAACTTTTTGCTACTCAGATCAAACGGCTTTTCAAAACCCGCATTACGTGGAGGTACATCAGTTAAAAGCATTAAAAGTTTTCGGATTTCACTGCTAAAGCTTCTGCCATCTCCGGTTCAATGCAACCCAGGGTATGTTTGTCAAATACCAGAGTCTTCTGTTCCGGCAAATAAGCAAATACTTTTTTCCCTTTTAGTTCCACGACTTTCACTTTGTTTTCTCCCTCCATCTGATACCAGGCTTTTTCTTCCGGGAAATACCGGAAAGCTACCTGGCGTCCGCCATTTTCTTCTGCTACTACCAGGTTATTCCGGGTTTTAATTACCTGGTAAGTAAGGCCATTGTGAACCAGTCTTGTTTCTTCCCGCTGACCGTCTTTCATTGTAATAGGATTCCGGCCTCCCCACCATTCGATAGAGTTAAATATCAAACCGTCGCCCAAAATACAAATCTCATAAACCGGAAGAATACACATACCGAGAAATACCAGTTCATTCACAAATTTCTTCTGGGAAACCCGGCCATTCCAGTCGTGCAATTTACTTGTCAAACGGAAAGGACCGTAACATCCGGTGGCCATAAATCCCATCGTTCCAACTAAAGCAATAACCATTGCCTTTGTAATCATTTTTTTCATCTTGTTCATTTTTAATTCATTATTATTACTCTCTTTCCTTTCTACGCTATGAAATTAAAAATGATTAGAAATTTGCCGGAAAATTCCCGGATATTTCCCCTCACCCCTAAAAAAAACGGAAGGCTTTTTTTAAAAGGCCTTCCGGTAACCGTTTTTCTTTTCTTATTATTTCTTCTTATAGAACTTATGCGGTTTAATCATATTTTCAGGTTTCAGCAATTCATCCAGTTCCCCTTGGGACAACAACCCCTCTTCAAGCACCAAATCATAAACGCTTCTGTTTTCCTTCAAAGCCCGCTTGGCAATCCGGGAAGAATTTTCATACCCTAACGTAGGATTTAAAGCGGTCACAATGCCGATGCTATTCAAAACCATTTCACGGCAACGGTCCGGATTCGCTGTAATGCCTTCCACACACAGGACTCTCAAACGGTCCATTCCTTTCTGCATCATTTTGATGGAAGAAAATATAGCGTGTACCATAACAGGCTCCATCACATTCAATTGCAATTGCCCCGCTTCTGCCGCAAAGGTAACAGTCAGGTCATTGCCAATAATCCGGTAACAAATCTGGTTAACCACCTCCGGAATAACCGGATTCACTTTTCCCGGCATAATAGAAGAACCCGGCTGCATCGGCGGCAGGTTGATTTCGTTCAATCCGCAACGGGGACCACTCGACAACAAACGAAGGTCATTACATATTTTGGATAATTTGACAGCAAGTCGCTTCAAAGCTGAAGAATACATAACCGAAGAACCTGCATCCGGAGTTGCTTCTATCAGATTGGATGCCAATACAAACTCTTCACCACTAATGATACGCAAATTCTTAATACATTTGGAAGAATACTCCGGTTCGGAATTGATACCGGTACCGATAGCCGTAGCTCCCATATTCACTTCCAGGAACAATTTGGCATTCTGATTCAGCCGGTCCACTTCCTCTTCCAAATTAGCAGCAAATGCTTCAAACTCCTGTCCCAGAGTCATCGGCACAGCATCCTGCAACTGGGTGCGTCCCATCTTAATGATTTCCTTAAACTCTTCCCCTTTAGCCCGGAACGATTGGATTAACAGCCTAAGATCAGCAACCAACTCTTCGTTCATAAAAATAAAGGCCAGTTTAAAAGCCGTAGGATAAGCATCGTTGGTGGACTGAGACATATTCACATGATTGTTGGGGTGGCAATATTCATATTCGCCCTTTTTATGCCCCATCAATTCCAGAGCACGATTGGCAACCACCTCATTGATATTCATGTTGGTGGATGTTCCTGCTCCACCCTGAATCAAATCTACCGGAAACTGGTCATGCAACTTGCCATCTATAATTTCCTCACAAGCCCGGGTAATAGCGTTGGCTATCTCATCCGGCAAAATACCTAATTCCTGATTAGCCTTGGCTGCTGCCCACTTCACCATAGCCAAACCCTTCACATAATTAGGATAATCACCGATTGTGATTCCGCTTATATTACGAAAATTTTCAATTCCCCGGAGAGTCTGTATCCCGTAATAGGCCTCTGCCGGTACCTCTTTTTCACCTAACAAATCATGTTCAATACGTGTTTTCATAGAGTTATCATTTTTAGGGGGCATATGAAAGCTCCACTTTATACATTAAAATTTATCTAACGTTTTCCTACTTTAAAAGTTGCAACTAAAACCATACAACCCTTATTTCAAAACTTTTCTCAAAGTTAGGAAAAAAACAAAGTAACAGAAACTTTAATAGAAAAGAAACAGAAACTGCCAACCTTTCCAAAGATATACAACACAAACGTTTACGACAAGTTAAGAAAACTTTAACACTGGAAAGATTCCCATTCCCCCCAATTTTCAACGTTATTTTTAAATTTTTCCGGTCCTTATGAAAACATCCACCCTATTCCGTCTCTTCCTTGATCTCATCCAACGGTTTCAAATGATCTGCAACCTGTCCCTCTCCTTCCCCGAAATAAGGAAACACATCCATAAAGGAAGTATCGGAAATACTCGCAATCTCATAAGGAACAACAAAAGTGGAAAGGCTCTTCTCCAGATTTTCCATAGCCCGTTTTATATCAGAAGCAGCAACCAAATAATATTGGAAAGTAGATTTTTCCTTCCCGCTCACTTCATCTGCATCAATAATCGCCACTTTAGCTTTATACCAACGGTCGTCATGCTCATCCTCCGAAGGCACAACTTCAGTTACATTGGATTTTTTCAGACTACTGATATAATAATCTCCCTGAATAACCGATTCCATTTCGTGTAAAATCCGGCTCTCCGCTTCCGTATAGGACATCGCATCCAGCAGATAAGCCTCATTTACTTTCTTTTCACGGCCGTCCTCATTGACCTTCATGTATTTCACTTTCGCTTCAAACCAATTTGCTGTCATATCTTCTCTGTTTAAATTTATTGCTACACCTAATGAAACCGCAAATGTACAAAAATTATCTGCTTATAATTTTATAAATATCTTTTTACGATAGAGCGGATAAGTAACTGCCCAACAAAACAATAACATACACATCCCCCACAACAAACCGCTCAATGACGGCATTGCAAAAATGGAAAAAACATGCTCCGTCAGCCATCCACAAAGAGTAATCCGCTCCCCGCCGACCGTCATCCACTGCCAACGCCACAACACCACAGCCAATACACCGGACAGAAAATAAGTGAACAAAGCATTTGTTCCGAAAACGGCAAAAAATACCGTCCATCCTTTTATTTTCCAGAAATCAATCACATACAACAAAACCGACCAAAGTAAAGCTGCCCAACCACAAGTATATAAAACAAAAGAACTGGTCCACAACTGTTTATTGTAGGGAAAAACAAAATTCCACAACCAGGCAATCACAAGGACTCCCGCAGCCATTCCCATCAACCGCAAAGCTGCCTTTGGTTTGTTTTCTGCCTGTCCCAACCACATAGCAGCCATATACCCCAACAACATATTGACAAGTGCAGGCAAAGTCGCGGGTATTCCTTCCGGATCAAATCCTGTCCCGGTGCGTGCATTATACACATGAATATGGTCCTGACCAAACAAAGCCAAGTCCACCTGCCCCGGAAGATTATTCCAGGGGTCATTGAACCCGGTAGTTGACAACAAAAGCCAATAACCGCACAGAATAACCAAACTGGCCAGCGAAATCCGCAGATAACTTTTCAAGCCCAAAGCCAAAAAAGAACCCACCACATACACCAGGGCTATTCGCTGAAGAACCCCCATAATCCTCAAATGAGAAATGGAAAAATCAAAAGGCAACCAGTTATACACCAATCCCAATCCAAAAATGCAAATACCACGCTTCAAAATTCTCCAAACGACACCGGCATTCAATTGATGGCCCGTCTTCCGCATGGAAAACCAACAGGAGGCTCCCACCACAAACAAAAAAAACGGATAAACCAAATCTGCCACGACACAGCCATGCCACGCAGCATGCCGAAGCCATGAAAAGCACTCGCCACTGCATCCGGGATTATTTACTAATATCATCCCTGCCACTGTCAATCCTCTCAGAACATCCAGTGAAAAAAAACGTTTATACTGTTCTTGCATCTTCTAAGCCTGACCTTTAGGTTCCAAATCCATCGGAAATACATTCCCTCCGCCAACTCCTCCCTGAGGAAGGACAATGCTCCCATTATCCTGTTCAAATTTCCGGATATTATCCTGTAAAGCCAGTAACAAACGTTTGGCATTTTCCGGAGTCATGATAATCCGGCTTTTTACCTCCGGTTTGGGAACTCCCGGCATCAACCGCACAAAATCAATAATAAACTCGGAAGTAGAATGAGCTATTATAGCCAGATTTGCATAGGTTCCCTGAGCTATCTCATGATTCAAATCTATTTCCAGTTGGTTGTTTTTTTGCTCTTCCATTATCTCTGATTTAAAACAATAATATTTCCTTGCATTTATTTCACAATATTACACAATTTCAAAATCATTTTCTATCATTCACACCGATAATTATGCTGGAATATTACAGAGACAAACCGGACGGAACCTAAACCCAGGTTTAAATTCGAATACCTAAAAAAGAATGCCACCCTTTGGGTGGCATTTTCATTATTTCTGTATCCTCTCCATCTCCTCCTTTGAACCGACAATCAAGCCCTGAAGTTCTTTCATTCCGGTTCCCACAGGTATCAGGTGACCACAAATCACATTCTCTTTCAACCCCTCCAACGGGTCTACCTTTCCGTAAATAGCAGCCTCGTTCAACACTTTCGTTGTTTCCTGGAAAGAGGCAGCCGAAATAAAGCTGGAAGTCTGCAAAGCAGCACGGGTAATCCCTTGTAATACCTGGGCAGAAGTAGCAGGAACTGCATCACGTGCATCTACCGTCTTTAAGTCCCGGCGTTTCAACTGAGAATTAATATCCCGGAGCGTACGTGCTGAGATGATTTGTCCCGCTTTCACACGGTCAGAATCACCCGGATCCATCACGACTTTCTTGCCGAACATTTCGTCATTCTCCTCCATAAACTCAGTCTTATCGACAATTTGACTCTCCAGGAAACGGGTATCTCCGGAATCCTGAATCAACACCTTGCGCATCATCTGGTGAACAATGATCTCAAAATGTTTATCGTTGATCTTCACACCCTGCATACGGTATACATCCTGCACCTCATTCACGATATATTCCTGCACCGCAATCGGTCCCTGAATATTCAGAATATCAGTAGGCGTAATGGCTCCGTCGGACAGTGGTGTACCGGCACGTACATAATCGTTTTCCTGTACCAGAATCTGTTTTGACAAAGACACCAGATACTTCTTCACCTCTCCGGCTTTTGAAGTAACGACAATCTCCCGGTTACCCCGTTTGATTTTACCGTAAGTCACCTCTCCGTCGATTTCTGAAACGACAGCAGGATTAGACGGATTACGGGCTTCGAACAATTCCGTTACACGAGGCAAACCTCCTGTAATATCCCCTGCCTTACCAACAGCTCTCGGAATCTTCACGATAGTGCTACCGGCCACGACTTCATCTCCTTCTTTCACCACAATATGTGCACCTACCGGCAAGTTGTAACTTTTTACGACATGGCCATTTTTATCTTCGATAACCAAAGCCGGTGCTTTCGTCTTATCCCGGAACTCAGTAATGACTTTTTCCCGGAAACCGGTAGTTTCATCTGACTCTTCCTTATAAGTCTCTCCTTCAACCAGATTCTCAGAAGCTATTTTACCTCCGAACTCTGTAATAATAAGTGCGTTGAACGGGTCCCACTCACAAAGCAAATCATTCTTCTTGATTTCCTGTCCATCCTTGACAAACAACTTGGCACCATAAGGAATATTATGCGAAATCAGAACGATATTTGTATTCTTGTCAATGATTCTCAACTCAGTCAAACGTCCGACCACGACATCGCATTTCTGACCGTTTTCCTGAACATACTCAACCGAACGCAATTCTTCAAATTCTACATAACCGTCATATTTAGCCTTCAAAGAATTTTCCGTAGAAATATTTCCGGCAGTACCACCCACATGGAATGTACGCAACGTCAACTGAGTACCCGGTTCACCGATAGACTGAGCCGCTATAGTGCCGACAGCCTCTCCCATCTGCACCAATTTACCGGTTGCCAGATTACGGCCGTAACATTTGGCACATACCCCTTTCTTAGCCTCACAAGTCAACACAGAGCGGACCTCTACACGTTCAATCGGGGAATTTTCTATCACAGCGGCTATTTCCTCCGTAATTTCTTCTCCCGACTTCACCAGTAATTCACCGGTATGGGGATGATAAATATCATGTACCGAAACACGTCCCAGAATGCGCTCATACAAAGAAGCGACCACCTCCTCATTATTCTTGATGGCAACAATCGTTACTCCTCTTAAAGTACCGCAATCCTCTTCCGTAATCGTAATGTCATTGGCAACATCCACCAGACGACGGGTCAGGTAACCGGCATCTGCCGTTTTCAGGGCCGTATCGGCCAAACCTTTACGGGCACCGTGAGTAGAAATAAAGTACTCCAATACCGACAACCCTTCTTTAAAGTTTGCCAAAATCGGGTTCTCAATAATCTGTCCTCCTGTCGCCCCGGATTTCTGCGGTTTCGCCATCAATCCACGCATACCTCCCAACTGACGGATCTGTTCCCGGGAACCACGGGCTCCGGAGTCCAGCATCATATAAATAGAATTGAATCCCTGGTCATCCTCAGCCAATTGCTTCATCAATGTATTCGTCAATTTGGCATTTACATGCGTCCAGATATCAATAATCTGATTGTAACGTTCATTGTTAGTAATGAATCCCATATTATAGTTGGCCATTACCTCTTCTACCTGGTCATATCCCTCTTTCAGCAATTCGTCTTTTTCAGCCGGAACAATTACATCGGCCAAGTTGAAAGACAAGCCCCCCTCAAATGCCATCCGGTAACCCAAATCCTTAATATCATCCAGGAATTTGGCCGTTACATCTACGCCGCAACGTTTGAAAACATCACTGATAATATCACGCAATGATTTTTTCGTAATCAACGTATTGATATACGGAAAATTCTTCGGAGTAAACTGGTTCAGGATTACCCGTCCGACCGTGGTATCAATCATGTGGGTATATTCCTTTCCTTCCTGATCCACATCCTGGATTTTCACTTTCACCTCAGCATGCAGGTCTACAGCCTTTTCATTCAGTGCAATAATCACCTCCTGGGGAGAATAGAACTTCAACCCTTCTCCTTTTACTCCCTTCCGGGGTTTGGTGATATAATACAACCCAAGAACCATATCCTGTGAAGGCACAGTAATAGGAGCACCATTAGCAGGATTAAGGATATTATGGGCACAAAGCATCAAAATCTGAGCTTCCAGTATCGCTTCATTGCCTAACGGCAAATGTACAGCCATCTGGTCACCGTCAAAGTCTGCATTAAATCCGGTACATGCCAGAGGATGCAAACGAATGGCTTTTCCTTCAATCAATTTCGGCTGGAAAGCCTGGATACCCAAACGGTGCAGAGTCGGCGCACGGTTTAATAAAACCGGATGACCTTTCAATACATTCTCAAGAATATCCCAAACAACGGGGTCGCGGCGGTCTACAATTTTCTTCGCACTTTTTACCGTCTTGACGATACCGCGTTCAATCAATTTACGGATAATGAAAGGCATATACAATTCAGCAGCCATATCTTTCGGAAGACCGCATTCATGCATTTTCAAACCGGGACCAACAACGATTACCGAACGGGCAGAATAATCCACACGTTTACCTAACAAATTCTGGCGGAAACGTCCCTGTTTTCCTTTCAAACTGTCCGACAATGATTTTAACGGACGGTTATTTTCAATTTTTACAGCATTGGATTTGCGCGAATTATCAAACAAAGAGTCTACAGCTTCCTGCAACATCCGTTTCTCATTCCTCAAAATAACATCCGGAGCCTTGATTTCAATCAAACGTTTCAGACGATTATTCCGGATAATGACCCGACGATACAAATCATTCAGGTCGGAAGTGGCAAAACGTCCGCCGTCCAAAGGTACCAACGGGCGCAATTCCGGCGGAATCACAGCCAGAACCTTCACAATCATCCATTCCGGTTTATTCACCTCTTTGCTCTCACGGAATGCTTCTACCACCTGCAAACGCTTCAATGCCTCGTTCTTCCGCTGCTGTGAAGTCTCTGTATTCGCTTTATGACGCAATTCATAAGACAAATCATCCAAATTCAAGCGTTCCAGCAACATCTGGATAGCTTCGGCTCCCATCTTGGCCACAAACTTATTCGGATCATCATCCTCAAGATGCTGGTTATCAGCAGGCAGAGCATCCACAATATCAAGATACTCCTCCTCCGTCAGCAGATCCATCTCAGCAATCCCCTTTTCCCCCATAATACCGGGCTGCACCACAATATACCGTTCATAATAAATAACTGCATCCAGTTTCTTAGAAGGCAATCCCAGCAGATAACCGATCTTATTGGGCAGAGATTTAAAATACCAGATATGAGCCACCGGAACAACCAATTGGATATGTCCCATTCTTTCACGACGTACTTTCTTTTCAGTCACCTCTACTCCACAACGGTCACAAACAATCCCTTTGTAACGGATCCGTTTGTATTTACCGCAATGGCACTCATAATCCTTTACCGGTCCGAAAATCCGTTCACAAAACAACCCGTCCCGTTCTGGTTTATAAGTACGGTAGTTAATTGTTTCAGGCTTCAATACCTGACCACTGGAATGTTCCAGAATCTCTTCCGGGGATGCCAGACCGATTGCAATTTTTGTAAAGCTCTTGGGCTTATTGGTATTATTATCTTTTCTAAAAGCCATATTTTCAGATTTTAGATTTTGGATTTACGATATACCGGCGTCAGCCTCTATACCGTAAATCGTAAATCACAAATTATATAAGGTTTACACTCAGACCAAGTCCTCTCAACTCATGCAACAAAACGTTGAATGATTCCGGAAGGCCCGGTGTCGGCATAGGCTCTCCTTTTACGATATGTTCGTAAGTTTTGGTCCGTCCCATCACATCGTCCGACTTCACCGTCAGGATTTCCTGCAAGATATGGGCAGCTCCGAAAGCTTCCAAGGCCCAAACCTCCATCTCACCAAAACGCTGACCACCGAACTGAGCTTTACCACCCAATGGTTGCTGCGTAATCAGCGAGTACGGTCCGATTGAACGGGCATGCATCTTATCGTCAACCATGTGCCCCAGTTTCAGGAAGTAAGTAACTCCCACAGTAGCCGGCTGGTCAAAACGTTCTCCCGTGCCTCCGTCATACAAATAAGTCGTACCGTAACGCGGCACTCCGGCCTTATCCGTATAAGAATTAATATCATCCAAGCTGGCACCATCGAAAATCGGAGTAGCAAATTTCAATCCCAGTTCCTTACCGGCCCATCCCAAAACAGCCTCAAAAATCTGTCCTAAGTTCATACGGGAAGGCACACCCAACGGATTCAGGCAAATATCAACCGGAGTACCGTCTGCCAGGAAAGGCATATCTTCAACACGGACAACACGGGACACAATACCCTTGTTACCGTGACGCCCTGCCATCTTATCTCCGATTTGCAGTTTACGCTTCTTTGCCACGTAAACTTTAGCCATCTTAATGATACCGGAAGGCAGTTCATCCCCTACCGTAGCATTATATTTCTTACGCTTCATCTGACCCTCGATTTCCTTATACTTAATCACAAAATTGTGAAGCAAATCCCGGATCATATCATTTTTCTGCTTATCGGTTGTCCATTTATTCGGATTAACCTCGAGATAATTCAGATTTTGCAGCGTTTTCAGAGTAAATTTCACTCCCTTCGGAATAACATCCTCATTCAGGTAATTTTTAACACCCTGAGAAGTTTTACCATTGGTCAGCTCAAACAATTTATCCACCAGCAAATCAGTCAGATCACCTACTTTCCGCTCAAACTGTTCGTCAATTTCAGCCAGAATAGTCTTACCCGCCGCTTTGGATTTTCGGTCGCCAATCATCCGCTGGAACAATTTCTTGTCAATGATTACGCCACTCAGAGAAGGTGATGCTTTTAGTGAAGCATCCTTCACATCTCCGGCCTTATCACCGAAAATAGCACGTAATAATTTCTCTTCCGGACTGGGATCCGACTCCCCTTTCGGAGTAATCTTACCAATCATGATATCTCCCGGTTTAATACGGGCTCCGATGCGGATAATACCATTTTCATCCAAATCCTTGGTAGCATCCTCACTCACATTGGGTATGTCAGCAGTCAACTCTTCCAATCCCCGCTTGGTTTCCCGAACTTCAAGAGAGTATTCATCTACATGCACGGAAGTAAAAATATCATTACGAACGATATTTTCAGAAATCACAATAGCGTCCTCATAATTATATCCTTTCCAAGGCATATAAGCCACTTTCAGGTTACGTCCCAATGCCAGCTCTCCGCTTTCCGAAGAATAGCCTTCGGTCAGAATCTGACCTTCCTCCACTCTCTGACCTTTACGCACAATAGGACGTAAAGTCATTGTCGTACTCTGGTTAGTACGCTTGTATTTCGGCAATAGATATTCTTTCGTATCTCCGTCAAAACTAACAAAACGCTCTTCCTCCGTTTGGTCATATTTAATAACAATACGACGGCCATCTACAAAATCAACAACTCCCTGACCTTCAGCCACAATCTGAGTTCGGGAATCCTTAATCAGATTGCCCTCCAGACCGGTTCCGACAATCGGAGCCTGCGGTTTAATGATTGGTACAGCCTGACGCATCATGTTAGATCCCATCAATGCACGGTTGGCATCGTCATGTTCCAGGAAAGGAATCAAAGAAGCTGCAATGGAAGCAATCTGATTCGGAGCCACGTCCATCAAATCCACATTCGTCACTTCTTCTAACGGGAAATCACCGTCCTTACGGGATTTTGCCCGTTTGTTGGCAAAATGCCCGTTATCGTCAATCTTTGCATTCGCCTGCGCAATCACCAATCCTTCCTCCTCTTCTGCAGACAGATATTTCACACCTTCCCGGGACAAATCAACCACAGCCTCATTCACCTTCCGGTAAGGAGTTTCTATAAATCCCAGATCGTTGATTTTCGCATATACACAAAGCGAAGAAATCAAACCGATATTCGGACCTTCCGGAGTTTCAATAGGACAAAGACGACCGTAATGAGTATAATGAACGTCACGCACCTCGAAACCGGCACGGTCACGGGACAAACCACCGGGACCCAGTGCAGACATACGACGCTTGTGCGTAATCTCAGCCAAGGGATTGGTCTGGTCCATAAATTGCGACAATGCATTCGTTCCGAAGAAAGAATTGATAACAGAAGATAAAATCTTCGAATTAATCAGGTCTACCGGAGTAAATACCTCATTGTCACGAACATTCATCCGTTCGCGAATCGTCCGGGCCATACGGGCCAAACCAACACCGAACTGATTGTACAACTGCTCGCCCACCGTACGCACACGACGATTGCTCAAATGGTCAATATCATCCACATCTGTTTTTGCATTCAGCAACTTAATCAGATATTTTATGATCTCGATCATATCCTCTTTGGTCAGCACCCGTACGGAAGGATCGGTTGACAACCCTAATTTTTTATTCAGCTTATAACGTCCGACATCCCCCAAGTCATAGCGCTTATCAGAGAAGAACAACTTGTCAATCACATCCCGCGCAGTGGCTTCGTCTGGTGGTTCGGAGCTACGTAACTGCCTATAAATATGCATCACTGCTTCCTTCTCCGAGTTACACGGGTCTTTTTGCAGTGTGTTATATATAATGGCATAATCTGCCAGATTTTGTTTTTCCTTATGCAATAAAATCGTCTTCGCACCTGAATCGACAATTGCATCAATATGTTCATTTTCCAGAACAGTTTCCCGGTCTACAATGATCTCGTTACGCTCGATGGAAACAACCTCTCCGGTATCTTCATCTACGAAATCTTCTACCCAGGTCTTCAAAACACGCGCAGCCAAACGACGGCCAACGACTTTTTTCAATCCCGATTTGGAAACATTTACTTCATCTGCCAGATCAAAAATCTGAAGAATATCCTTATCTGTTTCAAAACCAATAGCACGCAACAATGTAGTTACCGGCAACTTCTTTTTCCGGTCAATATAGGCATACATCACATTGTTGATGTCTGTGGCGAATTCAATCCAGGAACCTTTGAAAGGAATAATTCTGGCAGAATAAAGTTTGGTACCATTCGCATGAACACTCTGTCCGAAAAATACACCCGGCGAACGATGCAACTGAGATACAATCACACGCTCGGCTCCATTAATCACGAAGGTGCCTTTGGGCGTCATATACGGAACATTCCCCAGATATACGTCTTCAATCACCGTGTCGAAATCCTCATGCTCGGGATCCGTACAATACAACTTCAGTTTGGCCTTCAATGGAGCTCCGTAGGTCAATCCCTGCTCCAGACATTCGTCTATCGTATAACGGGGCGGGTCAATGAAGTAGTCCAAAAATTCCAGAACAAAATTGTTCCGGGTGTCGGTGATTGGGAAGTTCTCCTTGAAAACAGTATACAGGCCTTCGTTCTTTCTGTTTTCAGGCGTCGTACCCAATTGAAAAAAGTCCTTGAAAGACTTTAATTGCACTTCAAGAAAATCAGGATATTCCAACTGATTTTTCGTGGAGGCAAAGCTTATTCTTTTGTTTGAAGTATTTGAAGACATCTATTAATTTTTTGGAACCTAAACAATATTAACAACAAAATGGTTTAGAGTCAAAAATGACTCTAAACCTTGAAACCCACAGGGTCTATGACTTATTTAAGTTCAACTTCAGCTCCTGCTTCTTCCAGCTGAGCTTTCAATTGTTCAGCTTCTTCCTTAGAAACTTTTTCTTTCAAAGGAGCCGGAGCTTTATCAACTAATTCTTTAGCTTCTTTCAGTCCAAGACCGGTCAGTTCTTTCACCAATTTTACAACGCCTAATTTAGCAGCGCCACCTGATTTCAGGATTACGTCAAACTCTGTCTGAGCAGCACCACCAGCTTCAGCGCCACCAGCTGCAGGAGCAGCAACAACAGCAGCAGCTGCTGCAGGTTCGATTCCGTATTCTTCTTTTAAGATGTCAGCTAACTCTTTTACGTCTTTTACTGTCAGGTTAACTAATTCTTCTGCAAGTTTTTTCAAATCTGCCATTTCGATAAGTATTTAAAATGTTTTTATTCAAATAATAATAATGTAAATTATGCTCTATCTTCAAGAGTTTTAAGCACTCCGCCGATAGTATTTTTCCCTGATTCCAAAGCAGAGATAAGTTTTTGCATCGGTGACTGCAGCAACAGTACGATATCTCCCAGCAACTCTTCCTTCGATTTGATGCTAACGAGAGCGTCCAGTTGATTTTCACCTACATAGGCACATTCTTCCACGAACGCAGCCTTCAGCACAGGTTTATCATGACTCTTACGAAACTCTTTGATCAGTTTTGCAGGAGCATTTCCTGTTTCAGACAGCATCACGGCACTGGAACCTTTCAATACACTATAAATTTCATTATAGTCGGTATCCAGACCATCCAACGCTACCCGCAACAAAGTATTTTTTACCTGAATCAATTTGATATTAGCGTCGAAACATGCCTTACGCAATTCCTGCGTAGCAACAGCATCCAACTCAGAAATATCACTGATATAGATATGCTTGTGTGCTTTAATCTGCTCGGTTAAATTGTCTATGATTACTTGTTTTTCTTCCCTTTTCATTCTACAAATGGTCCTTTAAAGGTTAATAATTAATCAAGTAATGACTTAAGGTCTAATTTAATACCGGGACTCATTGTACTTGACAGGAATACACTCTTCACATAAGTTCCTTTTGCAGAAGAAGGTTTCAGTTTCTGGATCGTGGCCATGAACTCACGGGCATTATCCTTAATTTTCCCTGCATCGAAATTCACCTTACCGATTGAAGTGTGTACGATACCAAATTTGTCAACTTTAAAATCAATTTTTCCCTGCTTTACCTCGTTTACGGCTTTACCAATTTCCATGGTAACGGTACCGCTCTTCGGGTTAGGCATCAATCCACGCGGACCTAAAATTCGTCCTAAAGCACCTATTTTACCCATGATGGCCGGCATTGTAATGATAATATCAATATCAGTCCAACCTGATTTCAATTTCTCAATATACTCATCCAATCCAACATAGTCGGCTCCGGCAGCTTTGGCCTCTTCCACCTTGTCAGGCGTACAAAGCACCAATACGCGTACTTCTTTACCGGTTCCGTGAGGCAGGGTCACAACGCCGCGAACCATTTGATTGGCTTTACGCGGGTCTACCCCCAGACGAACGTCCATGTCAACTGACGCATCAAACTTGGTAAAAGTAATCTCCTTCACCAGTTGAGCAGCTTCCTCAATGGTATAAACTTTACCATTTTCGATTTTTTCTAAAGCTAACTTCTTATTTTTTGTCAGTTTACTCATTACGTTTGAAGTATTACAAATTCATTAAAAAGGTTTTTCACCATCAATGGTGATACCCATACTTCTGGCAGTTCCAGCTACCATGCTCATTGCTTTTTCGATCTCGAAAGCATTCAAATCGCTCATCTTACCCGTAGCAATTTCCCGAACCTTATCCCAGGAAATAGAAGCTACTTTCTTACGGTTAGGCTGGTCTGAACCGGATTTGATCTTCGCTGCTTCCAAAAGCTGAATAGCAACAGGAGGCTGTTTGGTAATGAAATCAAATGATTTATCACCGTAAACCTGAATAATCACCGGAATGATCTTTCCTGCCTGGTCCTGAGTTCTTGCATTAAATTGCTTACAGAAGTCCATAATATTGACTCCTTTAGAACCTAAAGCGGGACCTACTGGAGGAGAAGGATTCGCAGCACCAGCTTTAATCTGTAGCTTGATAAGAGCTTCAACTTCTTTTGCCATGATTTTTTAATCCAATAAATTAATTATCTTTTTCTACCTGCATGAAACTCAATTCGAGCGGTGTCTGACGACCAAAAACCTTGACAATTACTTTCACTCGTTTTTTGTCATTATTCACCTCCTCTATCACACCGGTAAAACCGTTGAACGGACCGTCTGTAACTTTTACGGATTCGCCAACGACATAAGGTATGTTTATCTCCTCGGGTTGTTCCGCCAGCTCATCTACCGTTCCGAGAATCCTGTTAATTTCCGATTGACGCATCGGAACCGGATCTCCTCCTTTGGTTTCCCCCAGGAAGCCTATCACGTTCGTAATATCACGAAGCATGTGGGGAATTTCACCAACAAGAGCTGCCTCTATCATCACATAACCGGGAAAGAAATTCCGCTCTTTGCTGATCTTCTTTCCATTACGTACCTGATAGATTTTCTCAGTAGGTATCAAAACCTGTGAAACATAATCCTGCAGCCCTAAACTGGCAACTTCATTTTCAATGTACTCCTTGACCTTCTTCTCTTTTCCGCCGATCACACGAAGTACATACCATCTTTTCTTAATTTCTGCCATGTCTGTTTCTGAGGATTAATTACAACATACCATATATAAAGTCCATAATGTGTCTGAACGCAAAGTCCATAACAAATATGCCTACAGCAATAATGACGGAAGCTATCATCACAATAGTAGCACTACTTTGGAGTTCAGCCCATGATGGCCAGGAGACTTTATTAATCAGCTCGTTATAAACGTCTGCAAAATAAGCTTTTATATTCATCTTAAATCGTAGATTGTAATTTTAAATTACCTGAATTTAAAATATATTCAGCACGGGTGGAGAGGCTCGAACTCCCGACACCTGGTTTTGGAGACCAGTGCTCTACCAACTGAGCTACACCCGTAAAACAAGGCGGTTTTTCATAGCCCGCCTTGCCAATATGGAATCTTATTCTAAGATTTCAGTAATCTGACCTGCACCTACTGTACGTCCACCTTCACGGATTGCGAAACGAAGACCGAGTGAGCAAGCTACCGGAGTCAACAATTCAACCGTAATGGTTACGTTATCTCCCGGCATTACCATTTCAGTTCCTTCCGGCAGGGTAATTTCACCGGTAACGTCCATAGTACGCAGATAGAACTGAGGTCTGTACTTATTGTGGAACGGAGTGTGACGTCCACCTTCTTCTTTTTTCAGGATATAAACCTCAGCTTTGAATTTCTGGTGCGGCTTCACAGAACCCGGTTTTGCTAACACCATACCACGTTTGATTTCATTTTTGTCGATACCACGCAGCAACAGACCAACGTTATCTCCGGCTTCTCCTTCGTCCAACAATTTGCGGAACATTTCAACTCCGGTACATACCGTTTTCTTTCCGTCAGCACCCAAACCGATGATTTCCAATTCATCACCGACATGCACGATACCTGTTTCAATACGACCCGTAGCAACAGTACCACGACCCGTAATAGAGAATACATCCTCAACCGGCATCAGGAACGGTTTTTCGTTGTCACGCGGAGGAAGCGGAATCCAATTATCAACAGCATCCATCAACTCCATTACTTTTTCTTCCCATTTTGCTTCACCATTCAGTGCACCCAATGCAGAACCCAAAATAATCGGAGTATTGTCACCATCATATTGATAGAAAGACAACAATTCACGAACTTCCATTTCAACCAGTTCCAACATTTCCTGGTCGTCAACCATATCCACTTTATTCAGGAATACTACAATTCTCGGAACGTTCACCTGACGAGCCAACAAAATGTGCTCACGAGTCTGAGGCATCGGACCGTCAGTTGCAGCACAAACCAAAATAGCACCGTCCATCTGAGCAGCACCAGTAACCATGTTCTTTACATAGTCGGCGTGCCCCGGACAGTCAACATGTGCATAGTGACGGTTTGCCGTCTGATATTCTACGTGAGAAGTATTGATCGTAATACCTCTTTCTTTTTCTTCCGGTGCATTATCGATAGAATCGAAAGAACGCAATTCAGAAAGACCTTTCTTTGCCAATACAGTAGTAATTGCTGCAGTCAAAGTGGTTTTACCGTGGTCTACGTGACCGATAGTACCGATATTTACGTGTGGTTTTGACCTGTCAAACTTTTCTTTAGCCATGACTTAAAAACTTTTTTATAATTAAACATTTATCTCAAAAAATAATCTGCATTCACATCTCGAAATTATTGAAACTCAATACATTATTCACAATATGAGTTGTCAAGCCCATTCTTTAGAGCGTGCAAATATAATTAAATAATTCTGATTCACAAAATTATTTGCCTGAAAGTTGAAAGTTTATCCTTTAAAGATGAATCTCTTACCCTCACCTTTCAATCTCCCGTTTTTGCTTATTTTGCCCCGAACCGGTTCAGCATTCTCTTTCTTTCTCTTTATTCTTCACCAGCTGACGCTTCAGCACATCATACAACTCATCTACAGCTTCCTCAAATTTCTTAGCATTTTTCTTCGCAAAAATATCCTGCCCTTTCACATTTACAGTCACCTCAACGACTTTATTTTCAAGATGATCGTCTTTTTCCAACTTTAGGGTAACATCCACACCGATAATCCCATCGTGATATTTATCCAGCTTGCTTAATTTCTTCTGTACAAAATCTTCCAACTGGGAACTGGCAGAAAAACCTACTGCATTGATTTTCATTTCCATAATACGTCCTCCTTACATTTTAAGCCCGAGGATGAGCTTGATTATAAACTCGTTTTAAACTCTCAAAAGAATTATGAGTATAAATTTGTGTCGCAGAGAGTCCTGAATGACCAAGTAGTTTACGGATAGCCTCTATGCAAGCCCCGTTATTCAGCAAAGCAGTCGCAAAAGAGTGGCGCAAAATATGGGGACTTCGTTTGGCCGAAGAGGTCACTTCTTCCAGGCATTTTTTTACATGCCTGTAAATAAATTTTTCATTAGCAGGCGCCCCGGCATCCGTAATGAAGAAAAAAGAATGCCTTCCGTCCACCTTGCCATTACGCACCTCCAGGTATTCCCGGATTTCCTCAGACAACTCCTCAAGTATCGGAACAAGCCGTTGCTTATCCCCTTTCCCGTTCACCAGAATAACACCGCCGCTCAAATCTATATCAGCCAACTTCAGCCCGACCAACTCAGAACGGCGCATTCCGGTACAATAAGCCATCATCAAGATCATCAAATCCCGGAAGACGGAAAAATCATCCCTGGCTGCTCTTTTCTTATCCAGCAATTCACTCATTTTATAGTCCGGAACAAAAACAGGCAATTTCTTACCTATTTTAGGGACAACCACCGACTCCGTCGGATTTTCTGTCCGTATTCCCTCATGCATTTGATAACGAAAAAACGCACGCAAAGAGCTCAGTTTCCTACGCACCGAACGGGCAGACATCGGCTTCAACTTCCGCTCCTGCCCTCCGGTAACAAACCCTCCGGACATCAAACCAGCCTCAAAGCGTCGGACCATCCCGGAAGTAACCTCTTTCCAATCACAAACCAACTCAACCTTTTCACAGAACTCAACAAATTGATTCAAATCCTCTTCATAGGCAGTTACCGTATGAGGCGAATAACGCTTAACATAAGTCAGGTACTGCAAAAATGAATCAATCTCCATACCCATTCTCCTTTAAACGAATCTAATTTAACGTATTCATCCGGGAAAAACAAATCCCGGACGAATTATTTTCAGACAAACATCTCGTCTGTCTCAGAAAAACTGCCTTAGAATAAACCAAAACCTCCGACCCGCAGCTCATCTCACCGTTTTAGTCCGTTTCCACCGTCAATTAATCCTCAGCCTGCTGCAAGCCTTGCTTATAAATAGCCTTAATACGTTGAGCACGGTTGCGGACAGAAGGCTTAGTAAAAGCCTGACGGTCTCTTAATTCTTTTACTACACCTGTTTTTTCAAATTTTCTCTTGAATTTTTTTAAGGCTCTCTCAATATTTTCGCCTTCTTTCAGAGGTACAATAATCATGATTTTTTATTTTTAAATTATACGACGCATGAATCTGTTGCATTACGACCCTATTTCAGCCACATACAACCCAGAAGTCCCTACAACGACTTCCTGTTTTTGGATTTTCACTTTATTTTCTGGTTTTCAGACAAGCCTCCACTTGTCCCAACTAACATCCTCCTTTCAAAGTGTATCGATTCTTAATGCGTTAAATACAATTAAATTTTGGACGGCAAAGGTAAGAAAAAAGACAAAAAGGACAAAGTGAAAAGTGAAAATTTCTACGGATTCAGCAAATCCTTACAATAGTACCCCAGAATGGAATTAATCATAGCTACATAATTCCGGGCTTTACGGTTTTCCGGATTCAAACGAAGGACGGCATTAAATTTATTTAATGCTTCAGACAACCTACCAGTAGCATATATCAATTCTCCCAACCACAACAACCCTTGTTCGTCCTGACCGTTTTCTGCCAACCAATCTTGCAACATCCGGATAGCTTCCTCCTGCCGGCCAGCCTCCCACAAAGCTTTTATCTTCTCTTCTTCCATTGTTTCCTATTTTTTCACTTTTACAATCAATTCATTTTTATTGCCCGCCCGGTCAACAGCCTCTATCCTCACTTCATTTATCCTGCCTTTCTGAAATACAGGCTCCTCCAGACTACATTGCAACAAATCCACACGAGGGTCATAACTAAAAAGGCACCACTTTCCATTGACTTCCCCTCGATAAGTCTTTATTCCAGACAATTTATCTTTTATCCGGAAACGCAAAGCCCGCTCCTGAAATTTCCCTAAAAAAGTAATTTCAGGGGCCTGCTCATCTTTCACCACTGCATACCGGCTCAAATAGTTTATTTCAGCCTTCAGGCCAGCATCCGTATGGACTGTTTCCACCACATATTTTCTACCGTCGGAAGCAACCTCATAAATCAGATCCTGCACACCGAAATCTCCCGACAAAAACAAATGAGCTTTATGAAATAAAGGCACCTCCCGTTCTGACAACACAAAAATATCCCGCCCCGTCAAAGTATCTTTTTCCACCCTTAATCTCTTCCTGACCGAACTGAATAAAGAACCGGCCGGCAATTCCACCCGGCACCCCGGCAACTCCAGCAATTCATCTTTGTCATACTTTACAATTCCGGCCTCAGCCTCTTGCCGGGCCTCTACCCCTTTCAAAAGCAGTGACACCTCACTCCGATTCATATTCTTATCTTCCAGAACAATATTCACTTTTACCAAACTATCTTTCTCCACCTCTATGTACCCGCCATTCCGATTACGAATCCCCAGAAAACGATGCTGGTAATTTCCAAAACAACGATAAACGGTTTCTTTCTTTTTATATGCATCAAAATCTTTTACCTCATTAATCAGACAAGCCTGTTCAAAAGAACAGGAATCCATACTTAACTCAAATAAAGTATCCGAATCAGCCACAAGCGTCATTCTATACACCCCCAGCTTATTCCAGGAATCTTCCATATAATCCGTAGCAAACACCCCCACTCCGACTTTCCCTGCCGGCACACCCACCGTACCAGCACCATATCTTCCTCCTCCCTGCACTTTCACCCCGACCCTTTTCAACAAGTCTGCACATCCGCCCCCGGAAACCGCATACAAATAAATGGATTTCACCGAAGGAGCCTTCCTGTCGCGAATCGAATAAAAAGACAAAGGGTTGATGGCCCGTTCACTGGCCGTATTCCGGATCTCAAAATGCAGATGCGGTCCTCCGGACGAACCGGTATTTCCACTGTATGCAATGGTATCACCCTGCTTAAAAAACAAGCGGTATTCCCTAAAATCCTCGTCCACTTGAAAATGCTCTTTTTCATACTGAATACTACGGACAATCTCCGCAACCACAGGGACAAAACGTTGCAAATGCCCGTATACTGATGTGGTCCCGTCCGCATGTTCTATATACATAGCCTGCCCATAACCGACAGGCGAGACACTCACCCGGACCAGATACCCGTCCTTGACACATACCACCGGCAGTCCTTCCACCCCTCCCGTACGAATATCAATACCGGAATGGAAATGAGTGGCACGCAGCTCTCCGAAATTTCCGCTCAACAAAATACTCTTCCCGACCGGCACCATCCATTCCTGCCCGCAGCTTCTTAACGGAATCAAAGCCAAACTATTAAACAAAACGTAAAATAATAAAACAACCGGTATTCTCATTTCCCTGTACAAAAAAAACACAATTTTTAAGATGCAAATATATCAACACTCTTGATAATTTAAAGAATAAATTTTATCTTTGTCATGTAAAGATTGAGTTATGGCAGCAAAACACGATGCCGTTATAAACGAGCTGAATTTTAAAATAGATAAACTAATAAAATTATATACATCTTCCCTTGAACAAAATAGAAGATTGGAAAAACAATTAAGCGAATTGCAATCCGAACTGGAACAACTCAAGGGCGAGAACAAAGAATTAAACGAAAAAATTAAAACAACCAGAGTGGCGAGCGCAATTTCAGGAGGAAATGGAAGTTATGAAGCAAAAATGCGAATCAACCAACTGGTGCGGGAGATTGATAAATGTATTGCTCTTTTGAATAATTAACTATGTCAGAAAAACGTAACATTAACCTAACGATTGCCGATATACCTCTTAATTTGAACATTACAGCAACAGACGAGGAAATTATCCGGAAAGCGGCTAAAGAGATTAATGAACGCGTTTTAAAATATAAATCCGGGAATTCAGAACCGGAACCTTTTTATTTTTTAGCTTATGTTTCCTTGCTGCATACTATCAAAATGCTGCAACAAGAACAAAAGTTTAATGAAATAGAACAGATTAATTTGAAACTTGATGAATTTATCAAGGAGTAAACCAAAAAAGCAAAACGTTCTTTGAACATCATATTCCCGCATTATTTCGACTTTAAGCGAAAAACTCAACACTCAAACAATTAGAGCAGACGCTTATATTTGCACAAGACAGGCCTCAACTCTTCGGAGTTCCTTTAGGGACGGTGGAAGTCTGAATCAAATGGCAGCTCTACCCGTGTCATTCAGGGGTTTTATTAAAAAGAAATAGTGCGGGTTTTTTATGCATAAATAAAAAACGAATAAGATAAACGAAATTAAAATACAACAATATATTAACCTTTAAATTATAATTAATCACAAGAATATGACGACTATAGGAATAACTGCATCGGTGGTGGCTTTAGTAATCGGTATTGCAATTGGCTGGTTTATTATGCGGCTGGCTATGAAATATCGGGCCCAAAACATCATCAAAGAAGCAGAAGCGGAAGCAGAAGTAATCAAAAAGGATAAAATCCTGCAAGCAAAAGAAAAATTTCTGCAAATCAAAACAGAACACGAAAAGCAAGCCGCTGCCCGGAACAACAAATTGTTAATGGCAGAAAACAAGCTCAAACAACAAGAAACCGATATCTCCAGGAAATTGGAAGAAATCCAGCGCAAATCCAAGGATATACAAACCCAACAAAGCAATATCGAAGTACAGAAAGAATTACTGGAAAAAAAGGTGGGCGAGTTGGATAAACTAAAAAAACAGCAAATCGAACAATTGGAGGCCATCTCTGGAATGTCCGGAGAACAAGCGAAAGAAAAATTAATCAATTCTCTGAAAGAAGAGGCAGAAGCTGAGGCCATCTCCTATGTAAATGAAATCATGGAAGAAGCTAAAATGACTGCCAACATGGAAGCTAAAAAAGTAGTCATTAAAACCATACAGCGCGTAGCTACAGAAACAGCGACCGAAAATGCCGTTTCCATCTTCCACATTGACTCCGATGAGATAAAAGGACGTATCATCGGAAGAGAAGGACGAAACATCCGGGCTTTAGAAGCAGCTACAGGAGTGGAAATTATTGTAGACGACACACCGGAAGCTATCGTACTTTCCGGATTTGACCCTGTACGCCGGGAAATTGCCCGTCTGTCCCTGCATCAACTGGTTACCGACGGCCGTATTCATCCGGCAAGAATCGAAGAGGTTGTTAACAAAGTGAAGAAACAAATCGAAGAAGAAATCATTGAAACCGGAAAACGTACCACCATAGACCTCGGAATCCATGGATTACATCCCGAACTGGTACGCCTGATCGGAAAAATGAAATACCGTTCTTCCTATGGACAGAATCTTTTACAACATGCCCGCGAAACAGCCAATCTTTGCGCTATCATGGCTGCCGAACTGGGATTAAATGTCAAAAAAGCCAAACGGGCAGGATTACTTCATGATATTGGTAAAGTGCCAGATGATGAACCGGAATTGCCACACGCAATTTTAGGCATGCAGTTAGCAGAAAAATACAAAGAAAAACCGGACATCTGTAACGCCATCGGAGCCCATCACGAAGAAATTGAAATGACCACCCTCATCGCCCCCATTGTACAGGCCTGCGACGCCATCTCCGGAGCACGGCCGGGAGCCCGCCGGGAAGTGGTGGAATCTTACATCAAACGCCTCAAAGACATGGAAGACCTGGCTTTATCCTATAACGGAGTAGTAAAGACCTATGCCATCCAGGCAGGCCGCGAATTGCGGGTTGTAGTAGGAAGTGAAAAAATTTCCGATACGGAAGCAGAAAAGATTTCATTCGATATAGCTAAACGCATTCAGGATGAAATGACCTATCCAGGTCAAGTGAAAGTAACCGTCATCCGTGAAACCCGGGCCATTAATTACGCCAAATAAATACAAACAATCAGGATAATCTCTGAAAATGCTCCGGAAAGTTGTGATACACAATTTCCGGAGCAATTTATTTATAGAAGAGAAAAAAATAATATCTCAAACAAATATTTTACTCTACCACCGTCCCCTTCAAATTCAATTGATGTACATGTTGCCGGGTATTACATACTACTTCAACGGATTTCAAAAAATGCCCCAATGAACACGGCTCAAATCCAACTGTAATCTCCACCTCCTGCCCCGGATTAACCGGACGTTTATTCCAGCTAACACTGGTACAACCGCCCGAAGGCCTTACATCCACAATCAAAAGAGGAACATCTCCCGTATTCCGGATGTGAAAAGTTACCATTTTAGTTTCCCTGCAACGCATGGTTCCCAGCGAAAGAGTATCCCGGGCAATCTGAATGGTTGTCGGAGCCGAATACAACAACTCATCTACACATCCGGTCTCCAATACAGCATATCCGAAAGATAAGGAAGTAACTGCAATAAACGAAAATATCATAAAAATCTCTTATTCAAAGATATCCGGCAATTGAATACGCACCAAAGAACTGGAGGGCGTATAACCTATTCCGTAAAGTTCTTTCTCTTGAGAGTCATAACAAATATGCGTCAGGTCCGTATCTACTCCGTACGTCATACGTATCTCCCCGTCCCAGCCAATGACCAACAAAGTCCGGCAATGTTGAAAAGTTTTACTGTCTTCCGCAAAAGTACGACCCGAATAAAGGGCATAAACAGCATCCGAAGCCGCACATACATCCGTAAAACCAAACCGATTCTTCCTTGAATAAACAACAAGCGATTGACCGTTTTGTTTCCGGATACTCACTCTCGGAGAATGGAAGTTTAAACGACGGACCAAATGAATTTCTCCATTCTCAATCCGGCAAATATCCATAGCTCCACTATACATATCGGCACAAACAAAAGCAGTACCGTCCGGACGGACTTTCAGCACATTACTGGCAAATAGCTTAGCTTTTATCTCTGTTTTCAATTCCGGAAAACATGCATGTTCCGGATAATCCAGAAAATAACAGCCTTGTTGATTATCCGGAGAATAAAGCATATACCGACCTTGCTCATATAAACCGGTAGAAAGGATATAATTCCCTGCACGGACAGCCCATAAATGCTGAACACCCGCAGGCAATTGGATTGTGGCTTCTCCACCAGCCTTGGTTACCGGTGTATTGGCCACACTCATTTGCCCTGTCCGGAAATCAAACACTGTCCATCCGCCATTTCCATCGGAAGAAAGCGAATTTACCTGGACAGCACCGCCACTCCGGGTCCGTACACGAGGGAAATATTCCTTCTTCTGCCGGTTTGATAAATTAATCCGATAAATATTATCAGTATTTTTTAAATCCCCCACAATCACTTGGTCGCCATCTTTTACTAAACCTGAGGGCGTACGAATCCCATAGGCCTTCAAATTTTCTACCACAACAGCCTTTACCGACTCATCCTGCTTCATGTCAGGCAAAATATCTGTTATTTCCTCCTGCCGGAACGAACAAGCTCCCAACAGAAATAAACTTGTGAATAAAACTACACTTTTCATATCAGTCTTTCGGAGGCATTGAAATTCCACCATATCCCATATCGCCAACAAAACATATACCCCCCGCCTCAGGACAATAAATTAACTCATCTCCTTCTTCTATTACATCTGTATTCTCAATCTCCACACTTTCTACCCCACACACAGAAAATGAGATCAAAAAAATGCAAACTATAAACAGTCCCCATTTTAAAAAAATTAATTTCTTTTTACACACAACCATTATTTTTATAATTTTGTAATGGCAAAGATAGGGAGAGTTTGTCTGCATGAAACGGGAAACAGTGGCAAAAACAGTGACAGATTTTTATAATTTATGGAGAACAAACAGTTGAAAATTGGGGGATACATCACTCTTTGCATCGTCTTCTTACTATTCCTCCTACAGGTTAATGTTCTTCATGAAGTACATTCACATGAAAAAGATACTTTTAAAGAAGCAATTCAAAGCTCTTTATTGACCTACATAGACAAATTAAATTCTGATAAAAGTATTTATACTTCTCGTCCAAGAGCTACTTTTAATTCCAGTAAAAAATTCGTTCATATCATTCGAAACAAAACGGACACAACTATTTATGTAAAAAATACAACGAATCCTACACATATTTTATGCAAACTAATGTATGATATACGAGACACAACCAAATGGAATCTGGATTCACTTCATAAAATCTTAAATCCTTATTTACAAGAGCATGGTTTTCTGGTTCCTTACCAACTCACTCTGCTTGATTCCAACCATAAAATATTAGACCAATATTTTTACCAAGCCTTTGAATATGAGAACAAAGGCATAAAATTATCTATCCCTTTAGGATTTTTGGAAAAACATACGCTAAAAGCAGAATTCAGTTTTCCATTTTTCTTGTTCTTTCAACAGGCATGGGACCGTTTACTGACTACCCTGGCACTTATTCTTATTTTACTTCTTTGCGCAACAACCCTATTCCTGCAATTAAAACAGGAAAAAAAGATCGGAGACAACCGGAACAAGTTTACCCACGCCCTGGTTCATAATCTCCGTTCTCCTATACTTACCCTTAAACGCCAGTTAGAGGTATTGCAAATCCAGTTATCCGAACAACTGGATCCGGTTCAAGCAGCAAGTATCGAACATTCAGAGAAAAACACGAAACATCTTCTGGAGGATATTGATCACTTGCTCTTTTTATCTGTAAATTCCTGCAATCTGGTTATCCATCCTGAATTCTGCTCAATGGAGGAAATACTGAACCAATTAGTTGCCGACAACCAATATGGCCATAACTATAAAGAAATCAGCATTACCATCCAAAATCTGCTTCCCTCAGATTATGTATATGCCGACCCATTGCATTTATACGGAGTTCTGAACAACCTCATCGGAAATTCCATCCAATATTCAGGAGACAAAGTGGCAATTTTACTGCTCTGCCGGAAAGAACAACAAAAAGTATTTATTTCTGTAAAAGATAATGGTTTCGGCATTCCGCCGGAAGAACAAAAACATATTTTTGAAGAACACCGTCGAGGCAAGCGTTATGAAGGAGACCGGGAACGCCAGGGATATGGACTAGGCCTGAGCTATGTCCGGGCAGTTATCACAGCTCACCGGGGGCATATCCGCATCGTCAGTGACGGCCGGCACGGAACAGAATTTATCCTTGAAATACCACAACATAAAAAGAGATGAAAGACATTCGCATTCTGTATGTAGAAGACGACCTCGAATTCGGACGTTTAACCAAAATTTTACTGGACCAGGAGGAATTTTATGTAGAACTGGCCAGAGACCTGGAAAAAGCCCGTACATCCTTCCAAGCCAAACGCCCCGATCTCTTGCTGGTAGACTTGGATCTGGCCGGTCTGAAAACTGGCTTAACCCTCATCCAGGAAATTAAAAAAGCCATTCCCTGGTTTCCTATTGTCGTTTACAGTTCACACGTTGACCCCGCCACTGTAGTGGCAACGCTGAATTTGGGCGTGATGGACCATATCGGCAAAGATTGTGAAAAGTCTGTTTTCGTGGCCAAACTTCAGAACATTGTCCGGCAAGCCTATCATCGGACGTCCGGCCAAAGCCCCGTCTATGAATTATCTCCGATAACAACTTTCAATTATAATAACTGTACCCTGACCATCAACAACAAACCGCACAAACTACCCGGAAAAGATGCCGACATGCTGAATATCCTTTGCGTCCATTGCAATGAATGGGTCGCTCCAAAAGAAATCTGTTTCTTTATGTGGAAAATAGATAAGAATATCGAGAACCTGAAACGCTATGCCGTCAATCTAAGAAAACACCTGGCTCCCGATACTTCGCTTTCTATCCAGAATCGTCACGGTGGATATTACATGCTGAAAACTCCACTAACGCTCTAAAGGACAAAGCAAACAGAAGCTTATTTTATCATATCATAATACAAAAACAATTGTTTGCCATCTTTGAAGAGAAATGGAAGTTCTTCTTTTCCGGTAGTGTGATTTCTCAACCACATCAAGGCTCCTTCGGGAATATTCTTATACTCCAAATACTCGTATCTTGCCACTTGTTCACCGCAACTGAGCCATTCATCATCCCAATACCATAATTCATAACGATGTCCCCTCTTGATACCATTATCAGCATTCCACGGAGCAAAACGGATGCGCTCCACCACCTGGGGTTGCTGCAACCACAATGTCACCGTTTTGTATGCACCAGGAGCTGTCTGCATATTACCGTCATATTCTGCCTTCCATTTCATATCATCCCACGACGGAGCATCCAACAACTTCACCCGTCCCGAATCTGCCCGTTCCAGTAAAGTATCTTTGGGTGAAAGGACAGCTGCCGGGGTCGGAGGCAAAACATTACTATATCCCCAGCTACGCGATGTAATAAACTCCAGCATAGCCACATTGGCATGAGGATGTTCGTCCGATGCTTCAAAACGATAAAATTGATAAGCCCCGGGCCGGGGAATAATGAAATCCTGCAAATACGGACCGGGAGCTGCCGTTATCTGATAAATCAGGCGGGCATCAGCAAAATCCCTCCGATTGGCTCCCACAAAAGTTGCCCCGACCAGATCCTCTGCAACTTTTATCATATTGGACTTCCGGGGAAATTTACGGGTCAACACCACCGTTCCCCGATTGGCTGTATCTTTATGAAAATACTGTACCCTGTACCCTTCTGCACAAGCAGTGTCTTTTTCGACATAAAACGGCTCTCCGAAAAAACGAAGTTCTTTTCCTTCGTAATAGGCCGGAAAATACAAACGACCAAATAAGGCATTCTCAAAAGTAACTTCCTGATGAACCGTATCGATCACCCCCCAGGTCACCGGCGACATTTTCCGCCGCGCCTGAAAAGCAACTAAATAAGCCAAACGGTTGGAGATCTTTGGAGGGAACGGTAAAGTCAAACGACATACCTCCGCCCGCTCGGCCGTAACGTCCCGCATACAAGGACTGGCAAACAAGGGAGGCAAATATTCCCCCTCCCGACGCAAGTAATAAGGCGTACCCGGCTGAGGTGCATAATATTGCCGATAAAGGTTCATCGGTACCCCCAACACCCATCCCCCTTCTCCCGGTAAAGAACTTTCCGGATTAAACGTCTGCCAACAACGGTTACTATCCAGGGTAACACAGTAAAAATGACGTCCGGCAAAATCCCTGTAAGCATCACAAAATTCAATCATCACGGGAATACCACATGCCCGAAGCACAGCACACCCATAGGCTGCGTGGTCCAGACATTCATGCCCATGAAAAAAAAGATTATAAATACCTATATCCTTTTGAGGGGCATCTCCTAAAATATAACGCATCTCCACAACCCTATTCTGATAAGCGCTGATTCGTTTCTTCAAAGAAGCGGCGGTATCAGCATTCACATATTTCTCAAACCGGCGGCGAAGTTCTGCCCCGGAATACAGAAAAGGATAACTGCGGGCCGGCCGGTAAGGTAGTACATACTCACAAAACTCCTGAAAACTCAGGTGTTTTGCAAAAGGGGATTGTTCCCATACTTCAAAAGCATTATCAATATGGGTAATCAAAAAATTACTTTTCATCGCCTGCAAATCCGCAACATTCCCCCATTCCACCCGGGACGGCTGAAAAACATAACGATGAATTGAGTCTTTTAACCAGGCATAAGTCTGTTTTAAACTCCGGCCATAAGCCTGCAAAGAATCCAGACATCCCCCCGTCTCTTGCCATCCGGCATAAAACACAGAATCCGCATACTCACAAAAACGTTCAAACTGAGGGTCTATTCCATCCACTTTTCGGGCACTGAAATGCCATTTCATGTTTTCAATCAAAAAACAAGCAGCCCGGTATTTCAAAGAATCCCGTTGCCGCCATCCATAATGACGCAACACCTTTTTCAATTCTCCTTTATTTGAACCGGACAACACAAGGGCATCTTCCACACCCTGGGGTACCTCCCGGCATCCCCCAAGCAATCCGACCAGCACACATATAATCACAATCCGCATATCACTGATTTTTATTTATCCATTCCCGTATTTCACTTTTCATCTCTTTCACTGCCTCCGACATCACCTTAGGCTCTTTATCCAGCACCACTTTGCCCAGTTCCATCCCCCGTTGTATCTGCCCGCTCTCAAAATACATCTGACAAAGTAAATACAAAGGATAGAGACGCGTGGGAACTGTTGCAGCAGCCCGGCGAAAATAATCGGCCGCCAAGTCAAACCGCTGCAAAGCCTGTTGGTTTTTTCCCATAATATTGAAAAACATAGGATCTGCGCTTAAACAAGTAGCCTCTTGCATAAGCCGGCTGCCAGCCTCATATTGTCCGAGCCGGGATAAACATAACCCGTACTCAAACAAAAAACGGGGTTGCTGGAACAAAAAAGGATAGAGCTTTCCATAATTTTCTTCCGTTCCCTTATATATTTCCATTTTAAAATAGCTCTGTTCTTCCCGCCAATGCACATAAGCCCTCCTTTCCTCCTCTTTTCCTCCGGTAATACTCCATATTATCCCGGCAACCAATAAAGCCAGACCCGGAATACACCATTTTCTCCACAACTCATTCCCACTTTTCTCTTTACCAAAAGAGTTCTCTTCTCTCCGGGTTACCGCCATTGCCAGCAACATGACAAAAACGATACACAAAGGCAATACTCCCAACGGATAAGAGAAAAAAGCAAAAAAAACGAAGGCTGTCAAACTTCCCAGAACGGCCCTTCCCTCGGGATCGTCGGAAAAGAAAAGCCGGATCAAGGCTCCCAATAGAATCCCTGTCAACAAAGCCAACCCTATCAAACCTCCCTCCACTCCCATCTGCAAATATTCATTAAAGCCGTATTCAGGAACCCCCGCAACCCATTCTTCCCGGGGAGTAGCTTTCCCGGATAAAAAATAAGCAGCCTGTACCTCACCATAAGCCCCACCGAACCGACCGCTTCCCACTCCCATCCAAGGATGCTCCTGCATAGCCAACATATCCATTTTCCAAATGAGCATCCGCCCATCTGCAGAATCTTTTTTCAAACCATACATCCCCACGACTACAACCAAAAAGAAAATGACTGCTACGACAATCCCTCCGATAAATACATGCCTCCGCCCCGACACCAATCTGCCTATCCGGCCTCTTACCCCGTAATGTTTTCCCAATACCACACCCGTTCCTGCCAAAGCTGCAAGCCAGCTCCCCCGGCTCATCGTTACCGGTAAAAGCATCACAGACAGCAATAAAACACCTCCTGCCAGACAACGCATTCCATAATAAACCCACTGCTTCCCCCCAGAAAACCGCACATTCTCCCTCCGGACTAAAAAGAAAGCCAATGCAACCGGTAATCCCATAGCCAAAAAACCGGCATACGGACCAGGGTTGAAAAAAGAACCCGTCAACCGATATAAAGCATGCCCGGAAGCAACCCCTCCATATAACTGTCCGGCTCCCCAAATACATTCCACCCCCACCGCTCCTATAAAAGTCAGCAACACAACCTTTAAAGCTCCATCGTAAAGAGAAAACAGGACACGCAAAATAAAATATAACAAAAACAGTAAAAGTATCAGTTCCACACGATAAACTACCGGTTCCCCACATAGCCAATTTCTCCCCACCAAATACCCTCCAAACAAAAACACCAATCCATCCAGATAATGGAAACGGAATCCCTTCCAGGCAAAACAAGCCACCCCAATGCCACACAAGGCTTCTACTCCCATCACCCGATAAAAGCCGAAACGCACAGCTGTTACCTGCTGGTTAGCTAACTCCCAATCTTCTTGCCAGAATACCGAAAACAATAAAGCTGCCAATAAAAACACAACAAATCCCCACATTCCTTTCATCAAAAAATTTCCATCCATGCACCTTGATTCATTAAATATGCAGTAAAAATGCAAAAGAATATTTATTCCTAAAAACAAAAAGCGACAAAAACCGTGGCATATTTTGCGAATAGCACAAACATCGTTAAATTTGGCTGTTACATTCATAAAAACAACACATGGAAGCGATAAAATCTTCAGAATTAATCACAAATCCGGACGGAAGCATTTTTCATCTGCATCTTTTACCGGAAGATTTGGCCGACGACATTATCCTGGTAGGTGACCCGGGAAGAGTCGAAACCATTACAGCTCATTTCGACAACATTGAATTGAAGAAAAGCAACCGCGAATTTTATACCGTAACCGGCAGCTACCAAAAACATCGTTTTACAGTCATTTCCACCGGTATAGGTCCGGACAACATCGACATTGTTATGAATGAATTGGACGCATTGGCCAACATTGACTTACAAACCAAAACCATCAAGCCGGCCAAACGTTCTTTAAACATTGTACGGATCGGAACCTCAGGGTCTGTACAAGCTGATATTCCTGTCGATTCATTTGTTATTTCCGAGAAAAGCATTGGTTGCGACGGAGTATTAAGATTTTATGCCGGCAACGAAAAAATCTGTGATACGGCCTTCGAAGACGCTTTTATCCGCCATTGTGGATGGATTCCCACAGCTGCCCGTCCCTATGTCGTAAACGCTTCTCCTGCATTGGTCAACCGCCTGCACGATCCAAAGTATACCCTAAAAGGAACTACCCTCACAGCCGTCGGGTTTTATGGTCCCCAAGGCCGCGTACTCCGTCTGCCCTTGGCCATGGCAGGAATCAACGACCGGATTACCACCTTTGGTTATCAGCAATATAAAGTCACCAATTACGAAATGGAAAGTGCCGCCATTACCGGCCTTTGTAATCTTCTGGGACATCATGCAACAACGATTTGCCTGATTATTGCAAATCGCATAAATGGCCACGCCTCAGCCGATTACCATAATCGTATGGAACAACTTATCCGGTATACACTGGACAAACTATCCGCCTCCACTATGGCATGATGATTTAACAACTAAAACGACAATCTATTTTTCATACACTTCATAATTTTTTTAATATGATACAGCGTATCCAATCTGTTTTTCTGGTGTGCACAACTGTTGTCACAGCCTTATTATTTTTCATGCCCGTAGCCACTTTAGTCGCTCCGGACCATCATACCTATGAATACTTCACAACCAAAGTCATACTTACCGGAAATGCTCCTGAGCTGATTACCTGGAACTGGATGTCACTCATTCTGAACCTATGCATTACAGGACTGGCTTTCTTAACTATTTTCATCCGCAAAAAGAAATCCAAAACAGTAAAGCCGACCTTACTGTTGCAACTCCGTCTATGTTTTGCCAATATCATTCTCCAGATAGGCTTAATGGTATTGCTATGGCTTCAAATCCGTCAGATAACAGACGCAATCAACGCCCTCTGGTCTTTCAATCTTAGCTTTATCTTCCCCGTAATAGGAAGCATTTTTACCTGGATGGCTATCCGGGGTATCATTAAAGACATCGCTTTATTAAAATCTTTCGACAGAATCCGGTAAAATCTCATATCATCCGTTCATTTTATTGATTCCATCGATTTAATCCGCTTAATACAAATTATCATGTACAAATTTTATCTGGCCGCTTTATTATTGGCAACGGGCATTTCCAGCAATGTTTCCGCCTGCACTAATTTCCTGTTCACAAAAGGAGCTACTAAAGACGGCTCTACAATGATCACTTATTCAGCCGATTCCCATGTTCTTTATGGAGAACTATATCACTGGCCCGCCGGAACATGGCCCGCCGGAACCATGATAGACGTCTACGAATGGGACACCGGCAAATACCTGGGCAAAATACCCCAGGCCCCCAACACTTATAATGTCGTCGGAAATATGAATGAGTTTCAGTTAGCTATCGGTGAAACAACTTTCGGAGGACGGGAAGAATTATGGCACCAGGAAGAAGCAATTATTGACTACGGCAGCCTGATATACCTGACCCTTCAACGCGCCAAAACAGCCCGGGAAGCCATTCTGGTCATGACTGAACTGGTTGAAAAATACGGATATGCCAGTGAAGGAGAATCTTTTTCCATTAGTGACCCCAACGAAGTATGGATTATGGAAATGATCGGCAAAGGAGCAGGAGAAAAAGGAGCTGTTTGGGTTGCCCGCATGGTTCCGGATGGATATGTATGCGCGCATGCCAATCAAGCCCGCATTACCACCTTCCCTTTGGAAGGGAAAACTTCCATATCTTCCGACCAAATGAAAAAAATTTATGACAAAGACATCACAACTGTCTATTCCAAAGATGTCATTTCATTTGCTAAACTGAAAGGATTCTATCCTCAGGACGCCAAAAACACCGAATTCAGCTTCTCAGATACCTATGCCCCAGTGGATTTCAGTGGGGCCAGGGCTTGTGAAATCCGGGTATGGGCCTTCTTCAACGCCCTTCATTCCAATATGTCCCCTTACTGGGATTACGCCAAAGGAAAAATCCAACGGGATGAAAAAGGATATACCACCAATCGCATGCCCCTATGGATTAAGCCCGACCGCAAAGTAGATGTCCTGGTGGTCATGGATTTCATGCGAGATCATCTGGAAGGCACAGAACTTGATATGAGTAAAGACCCTGGTGCCGGCCCTTACGCATGCCCCTATAGATGGCGACCAATGACTTTTACGGTGGACGGTAAAAAATATGTGCATGAACGCGCAACAGCCACACAACAGACAGGATTTACCTTCGTCAGCCAAAGCCGCAATTGGTTACCCAATACTATCGGAGGAATCCTCTGGTTTGGCGTAGATGATGCTGCCAATACCGTATATTTTCCTATGTATTCCTGCGCCACCCGCATTCCTCACGCCTATGCTGTCGGTAATGGAAGCATGATGGAATTTACTACAAAAGCAGCCTTTTGGGTATTCAACCAAGTCAGCAACCTGGCCTATACACGTTATGATGCCATCCATCCTGAAATTCGCACCAAACAAAAGGCTCTGGAAACCCAATATTCCCATTTTGTACAAATCGTTGACGCAGGAGCCAACGGCATGTATGCACAAAATCCGGAATTGGTCGTTCATTTCTTAACTGACTTTTCCTGTAATACCGGCGAAGAATTAGTCAATACCTGGCGGAACTTTTACGGTTATCTTTTCTGCCGTTTCATGGATGGTAACATTAAAACAACTATCCCCGATCAAAAGAATCCCAAAGTAGAAAATCCCCAACTTCCGGAATGGTATCTGCGTACCATCATTGAAAAAGCAGGCGATAAACTGCAAGTGATCGAATAAATTCGACCTACCTTCAAAACCTCCCCTCAGGGCTCATTCTTATGAATTACTCTGAGGGGAGATTTTTTATACAGAAAAATAACCCTCGCTTTCTGTATTTTCGTATAACAAAAATATTAAAACTATTATTATGGCTACAGTAACATTAAAAGGAAACCAGGTTGAGGTAAAAGGACATTTCCCGGAAACCGGAGAAACAGCAAAAGATTTTACCCTCGTCAAAAGTGATTTAAGTGAATTTTCGCTCCATGAGTTGAAAGGGAAAAAAGTAATACTCAATATCTTTCCCAGTCTGGATACACCAGTATGCGCCATGTCCGTCCGTAAATTCAACGAACTGGCCTCCCAGACAGACAATACTGCAGTGCTGGCTATCTCAAAAGACCTTCCCTTTGCCCATGCCCGTTTCTGCACCACGGAGGGTATTCAGAACGTCACAGGCCTTTCTGCTTTCCGGAATACGGATTTTGGAGAAAACTATGGCGTAGCACTGGTAAACGGACCTTTAGCCGGCCTGCTGGCTCGGGCTGTTATCATACTTAACGAACAAGGACAAGTGCTTTATACCGAATTGGTACCGGAAATCACAACCGAACCGGATTATGAGAAAGCCCTCTCAGCCTTGAAATAATCTGTTTTCATCATCCTGAATCCAACATTCAATCGGCTATCAGGATGATGTATCTGTCATTTCACTTTTGTAAAAAAACGCTTCCATTTATATTTTCCCGTAACCGGGTCTTTTGCCGTAAGAACCAATCTGGCTTTCCCGATAATAAACTCTTCGGGAATAAGTCCCAGATAACGGGAATCCTGAGAATTCCAATGATTATCTCCACCCATAAAATACCAATTGGTCCGAAAACGATACTCCGTTATTAAAGAATCTCCGCAATATAACCGATTTCTCTGAAAATTCAACGGTTTGCCCATTTCATACTCCATCATCTTCCGGTACAGCACAACTACCGAACTGTCCAGCCGGACCACACTCCCCCGCTGAGGAATATACAAGGGACCCATTTCCAATATCGTCCATCCCCAGGAAGGCTCAAAAGGAATAGTCCGGTAAATGCCCTCCGGGAACTCACCCCGAAAACCGGAAATATAGTCCTGACCGGCCACATTTCCTATTCCTCCGATTCCATTCACCTCATAAAAACCATCACGAATAACCAAAGTATCTCCCGGCAAACCAATACAACGCTTTACATAAAAGCGGGCCTCATTCATCTGTAACTGCCCCCAATCGTTATTCCGATAAGGAAAATTAAAGACAAGCACCTCTTCCCGCCGAATCGGAGCAAAACCTTTCATTCGCCAAAAACGGGTATTACGAGATAAACGAGCACCAAAAGCCATCTTGTCCACCCAGATAAAATCTCCGGGTTCAATGGCAGGCTGCATAGACTCTCCGGGAACTACATAAAAATCCACCACAAATATCCGTAAAAGCAAAGCTACACAAAAAGCACTACCAACTCCTATCCCGTAAAACAAAACACCCTTAAAAAAATTTCTCACTTTCATAAAAGAAAAATTACTTGAAAAAGAAATCATTCAAGGCAGATATTCCGTCTGAATATTTTTCATAGAAGCAAATAAATTTCCTTTTACATGAGGAGACAAAGTTTCCATTTGCCGAATAATTTCAGCCACAGCATTCCGGTTCGTTGCTTTCTCATAAGGACACTTTTTTTTCTGATTTTTAAAGTCTCGGTAAACAGCATACTGCCGGGTTTCCTCATTCGTCAGATAAATAAAAGGACGAATTAGAGTAAAAGCATGCTCAAACATATCCAGTTTTGGAGGCATACTCGCAATAGTCCCGTTAAACATCATACTCATCAGCAGGCTTTCAATAGCATCATCCCGATGATGCCCCAAAGCCAATTTATTGCAACCGGCTTCCCTGGCTATTTCAAACAAAGCTTTCCGGCGATTCCACGCACAAACAAAGCAAACAGGTTTTGCAGAACCTTCATTTACCTCTGACTGAATAGTACGCTGTACCAATTTTACTCCCAAGCGCTCACAAAAATCCGCAATATACTTTCCATCTACCTCATAAGCAACATTTTCCACAGCAATATGTGCCGCCACAACTGAATACTCCTGCTTGGGAGCGCGAGCCCTTAAAGCCAGAACTTCCAATAAGGCCAAAGAATCTTTTCCTCCCGAAACTCCAACCAAAATTTTATCCCCTGATTGTATTAAATCATAATCATAAATAGCCTTCCCTGCCTTACGGAAAAAATCCCGCATAAATAATTTTTCTTTTTTCTTATTCTCCATCTTTAAGCTCTTCATTCCCATTGAAAACCCGCCATACACACTTTGAGACAAAAATAATAAAATCTTTATTCCCGAACTTCCACAAATCACATAAAGATGCTGACATTCCGGTTAATTTTCAGTTCATAGTTACAAAATACGACCCACCATCCGTATAATACAACCTCACTCTCTTCCATCTCTCTTTCCCTTCTTTATTGTATACCAGTTTTTTATCTGCAAAACTTTTATTGTAATCATCACAGTCTCTATTTCCCCATCCGGAAAGTATCTGTATTGAACAAAAAAAGAACTCTTTTTTTTGTTCATATCATAAAAACCTATACCTTTGTACCCGCAAAAGAGACAATCGTTCTTTACAATCATGGGCAGTTACCAGAGTGGCCAAATGGGGCTGACTGTAACTCAGCTGGCGTAGCCTTCGGTGGTTCGAATCCATCACTGCCCACCATTTTGCGGAAATAGCTCAGTCGATAGAGCACTAGCCTTCCAAGCTGGGGGTCGCGGGTTTGAGTCCCGTTTTCCGCTCTCTGAATGAGGTAGTTATGAAAGTAGCTACCTTTTTTCTTTGTCCTGTTTTTCGTGGTTTTTGGCTGTCAACGTCAACCGAGACGTCAACCATTTTTTTAGCATGGAAGCCTCTATTTCAGTTATTTGCTATAAATACAAGACATTATCAAACGGTGAAAGTCCGTTAATGCTACGAATACACAAAGACGGCAAAAGAAAACTGGTAAGCATCGGTTTATCCATTCATCCCGATAATTGGGACTTTACGAAAAACGAGCCGAAACCCAAATGTCCTAATAAAGACCTCATAACCAAGATAATTCTTGATAAGAAAACCGAATATCAAAAGGAAATACTTGAGCTTAATTCGGAGCAAAAAGACTATACGGCGGCTTCTTTGGTGGAAAATAAAGCAAAACAGTATAAACCCAAAACTATCATAGATTTCTACCAAGAATTGATAAAGAGCTTTAAAGATGCAGGGAGAACTGGATACAAGTCCATTTACACCAACTCGCTCAACTCACTCAAAGCCTTTACAAATAACAAGTTGAACATCCTATTCAGCGATATTGACGTGGATTGGCTAAAACGATACGAGAAATGGCAACGGAGCAACAAAAACAAGGAAACAACTATCAGTTTACAGTTCCGTACCTTGCGAAGTGCATATAATAAAGCTGGTAACTATATACATCCTTACAGTCCCTTATAATAATTAAATATATAATAATCATACAATTATACCCAAAAATATATGAAAAATAAAGAAGAAAAAAAATCATGAGAAAACCATTCATTTATATGGACGTGAAGCAGTAAAAAATTTCTTTAGAGATGAAACAAAAGGAGGAGAAGAAGAATTAAATAAACGTGTAGATAATTTATTTAAATTTCCATTTTAGAAATAAAATGAAAGAAAATAATATATCAAAAGAATTATTAGAATCTCTTGTATTGTATGTCAAGCCTGCTCTTGAAAAAGTTTCAATGCCTGCTAAAGAATTTATTCAATGGATATACAATCCAACAGAAAATCAATTGATTGTTGAAGATTATCTTATATCTGCTACTTCTGAGGAATTGTCTTCGAAATTGTCTTCTTCAAATTCATCATCATCTTCTTCATCAGAATAATAACCACCATTTGTAATTTGAGGGTCAAGAAGTCTTAAAGCTCTAATGACAGACAATTCTTGATTTTCATTTAATTCTTTTTTCATATTTAATATAATATTTTGTTTACAAATAAATTATTTATATAATTAATAATCAATTAATTACAATGCAAATATAGAGTATTATTTTCAATTATGCAAAATCGTTTGAATATCAAATATTAACACTAAAAAGAAAGAGCTATGGGAAAATCAATCATAACATTTGAAGAAGAAAACATAAAAGATGAAAATGGAAGAACTGTTCTCCATAGAACAATAAAAGCAAATATCTTTAATTGTGAATCTATTTTGTATGAAGATAAAATCTCTCCAACAGAACTTCATAAAGAAGATACACCATTAAATCTTTTTGAACGGTGAATTATAACTATTCATAGAGATAAAAATTCTATTTCAAAAAAGTAACAAAAGCACCGCCAATATATCCTTCTAAAGTAATAAAATGTCTTTTTTCAAATTCAATTAAAATATTGTGTAAATCAAATTCAGTCATATTAAGATTTAAACAATGTTTTGTATATTCAACATCTACTTTATTAGGAAATCCTAAATCACGAGGAAGGTTATTAATATACTTCCAAACATTTTTTATTTTTTCTGATGAAATTGCAGTCATAATGTATTATGTTAGAACTGCAATTTATATTATTTTTTTAATTATGCAAATCGTTTGAATTACAATCTTTTACCCCCTTTTACAAAGATTATACTGTAAGGATGTATATAGGTGCCTATCTTAAATCCCTGTTCGGAAGTTCCTTATGGATAACCGACAGATTGAATGAAATGGTCAGGTTGCGCCCATCCGCCAAATGGATTATGCTGTAGCTACCGTTAACCTCTAAAAACATATTCATCCGCTCATGACAATTTTTAAAATTGAATCATATGACTACCTCTTTATCCATTACCCTCATCAGTTTTAATAAAAACCGAAAACGCTCATATGATTATTTTTTGTAACTTAGCACCTTGAAAACAACAAATACACTATGGACTTACAGAACGAATTTCAAAAATATGCTCTCCGGGACAGAGGAATCAGCAGTTTAAACTTACATCGTTATCAAACTGCAACCAACAGTTATATCACTCCCAACATCATCGAAGAAAGACAATTGAACATTGCAACTATGGATGTGTTCTCGCGTTTGATGATGGACCGGATTATCTTTTTAGGAGTACCTATTGATGACGACGTTGCCAATATCATCATGGCTCAGTTATTATTTCTGGAAACAGCAGATCCCAGTCGGGACATTCAGTTATACTTCAATAGCCCGGGAGGTTCCATTTATGCCGGATTAGGTATTTACGATACCATGCAATTCATCAATTGCGATGTGGCTACTATCTGCACCGGCCTTGCAGCTTCTATGGCTGCCGTATTAATGTGTGCTGGTGCTCAAGGCAAACGTTCGGCCCTGAAACACTCCCGTATCATGATCCATCAGCCCATGAGCGGAGTACAAGGTCAGGCTTCCGATATCGAAATCACTTCCAGAGAAGTTCAGAAACTGAAAAAAGAACTCTATTCAATCATAGCGGACCACACCGGTCAGACTTTCAAGAAAGTTGAAAAAGATTCAGACCGGGATTACTGGATGACTGCAGAAGAAGCGAAGGAATATGGTATGATTGATACTATATTAACCCGAGATAAAAAATAAGCATAATGCAAGATAAATGTTCATTTTGCGGCAGGACCCGCAACGAGGTTAACTTACTGATAGCCGGAACAGATGGTTACATTTGTGACGAATGTGCATCACAAGCCTATGAAATTGTTCAGGAAGAATTGAAAAACAAATCGACCTTGAATTTAGACAATATAGAAATTAAAAAACCGGTCGAAATCAAAAACTTTCTGGACCAGTATGTAATTGGCCAAAATGAAGCTAAAAAACATCTGGCAGTAGCCGTCTACAACCACTACAAACGTCTTTTGCACAAAGGAGGAAAAGACGACGTAGAGATAGAGAAATCCAATATTGTCATGATAGGCCGTACAGGTACAGGAAAAACCTTACTCGCCCGCACCATCGCCCGAATGCTTCATGTTCCTTTCACCATTGTAGATGCAACGGTACTCACTGAAGCCGGTTACGTCGGTGAGGACATTGAATCCATATTAACCCGCTTGCTCCAGGCTGCCGATTATGATGTAGAAGCTGCTGAAAAAGGTATTGTCTTTATTGACGAATTGGATAAAATTGCCCGCAAAGGAGATAACCCCTCAATCACCAGGGACGTCAGCGGAGAGGGCGTACAACAGGGGCTGCTCAAACTTCTGGAAGGTTCTGTCGTCAATGTCCCCCCTCAGGGAGGACGCAAACATCCTGATCAAAAAATGATTCCGGTAAATACCAAAAACATTCTCTTTATCTGCGGAGGTGCTTTTGATGGCATCGAAAAGAAAATTGCAGCCCGCATGAATTCCATGGTGGTCGGTTTCCATGCTAGTCAGGCTTCTGAAAAAATAGACCGGGAGAATTATCTGCAATACATAGCCCCTCAAGATTTAAAAGCTTTTGGATTAATCCCGGAAATTATTGGTCGGCTGCCGGTTCTCACTTACCTGGAACCTCTCGACCGCCAGGCCCTACGGAACATCCTGACGGAACCCAAAAACGCTATCATCCGGCAATACATCAAATTATTCGAATTAGATGGCATCACCTTAAAATTCGAAGAAGAAGTTTATGAATATATTGTGGACAAAGCGATTGAATTTCGTTTGGGAGCCCGGGGACTTCGTTCAATCTGTGAAGCAATCATGACAGACTTAATGTTTGAAGTGCCTTCCCAGAATAAAAAACAAATTACAATCACCAAAGCTTATGCAGAAAAGTATCTGAGTAAAGTACAGGCACAGAAACTCAGAGCCTGACCTTTTCACTTTCATACCAGATTTATGATTTCGTCGAATACACCGGAATCATAAATCTGTTTCTCAAAATTGAGCAGACTGTAAAAGTCCGTAGGGAATTTTAGACAAACCTTCCCCAAGTTGGTTTATGCCTTTTTCCAGTTTACCTTTCAACAACATTTTCATCATCATATTCAGTTCACCGTGGAAAGTTATTTTCATACGAGTATCATAAGGCCCGTTTTCCAATAACTGAATCCAAAGATTAAACTCCAAAGGAAAAACTCCACCGCCTCCCAACTTAATCAATTTTGGTTCTTCTTTCTCCACAATCCGGACAACCAATTCCCCCATTCCTTTCACCACCACATAACAAGCATCTTCTGTAAACCGCGTACTTTCTATTTTTTCGGATATTTTTTGCATATCCACATTTTCTCCGACGGGCATTCCTGTTTGCTTCACCATTTCAATTAAACGACCGATTTTCCCAAAATCAGAAAGAAAAGCATACACATCCCTCACAGGACTTTCAATTTTAAAAATTTCGCTTGCAATTTTTGTTGTAGACATAGGACTGATTTCATATGCAAATGTGCTGATGCAAATCGGGCATCAGCACATCGTAATTATTTATAAGTCTCTGGGCTCAGACGCCACTCTTTTAATTTTTCCACCTGCTCAGGTTTTACATAACCGACTTTCACCGCCAAATCAATCATAGCACTATAATTACTTAAAGTGGTCAACTCACAACCGGCGTTTTTAAAATTCTCTTCGGCTTTTTGAAAACCGTAAGTAAAGATTGCAGCCATACCCAACACCTCACAACCAGCATTCCGTAAAGCTTCCACTGCCTGCAAACTGGAACCTCCCGTAGAAACCAAATCCTCAATAACAACCACTTTCTGACCGGCAGAATACTCCCCTTCTATTAAATTCTCCAGACCATGACTTTTGGCAGAAGAACGGATATAAATAAAAGGCAGGTTCAACTCCTGCGCAACCAATACTCCTTGTGCAATAGCTCCGGTGGCTACTCCGGCAATCACCTCCACCTGAGGATATTTCTCCCGTACCAAAGCAGCAAACTGCTCTTTAATATAAGAACGTACTTCCGGGTAAGATAAAGTCTTACGGTTATCACAATAAATCGGAGATTTCCAACCCGAAGCCCAGGTAAAAGGATGATTCGGCTCTAATTTTATTGCTTTAATATCCAGCAAATAAGATGCCACTTTTTCTGCAACAGCATTCATTTTTTTGTATTTTTGTATGACAAATTTAATTTTTTACAAATGTATAAAGTATTTTTTAAAGAAAGCCGTTTTTTACTCACTGATGAGCGGAATTTACTGAAAACAAAAGAACAAATATTTATACACCACGACTTTCTTCAAACTAAAACATTCATCATTCAAAAATTAAATCAACCGGAGAAATTCTCTGTAATTTTATATGCTGAAGACCTGGAAGAGCTTTTTTCCATCTTTAAATCCTGCTTTTTGTACGTTAAGGCAGCCGGAGGGGTCGTACAACAAAATAACCGGATTTTAATCATCAAACGCTCAGGAACTCCGGACCTTCCGAAAGGCCATCAGGAACCAGGAGAAAGCATTGAACAATGCGCCATACGCGAAGTGGAAGAAGAATGCGGCCTTCAAAATGTAAAAATCACTTCACATTTAACAGATACATTACACATCTATTACCGGAACGAAAACAGGTATTTGAAAAAAACTTACTGGTATGCCATGAACTGCCCGGCAAATCCAGACTTGAGCCCCCAAAAAGAAGAAGATATAGAAGAGGTATATTGGCTTCCCTTGCCGGAAATCAGCAGCATACTCTGCAATACCTATCCTTCCCTCAGAGACGTCTTCGAAAAAGTACAAATCAATTCATCAGCCACTTTCTGAATTTCCGGATAATCATTGCCTAATTTCCCGGGTTTAAAAAGAGAAGAAATATTCGACAAACCAGGCTGGATAGAATCTATAAAATGCTGTTTTCGCTCATACAATCCACGCAGCCCGAAAGCTCCCATGGCCTGCAACAAACGAATCAATACAAAACAATAATATTCTTTCCGAAACAGGTCCGCATCCACCCGCCTGTATTGCTGCAGCATCATTATATAATCGTCTAACAGAGATTCCTTGTATACTTCCGGCACCTCCGCAATCGCATCATAAAGCAAAGAGGCCACATCATAATGCAAAGCCCCCTGACGTCCTCCTTGATAATCAATAAACCAAACATTATTTTCCCGAACCATGATATTCCTGGACTGAAAATCACGAAACATAAAGGCAGTTCTTTCCACCTCCAGAAGACGTGCAGTCAATCGTTCAAAATCATTCTCCAATGCATCTTCAGAAAAAGGAACTCCTGCCAAACGTAAAAAGCAATACTTAAAATAATTCAAATCCCATGAAATACATCTCCGGTCAAAAACAGGCCGGGGAACACAAAGCGAATAATCCAACCCCTCGCCTCCCAAAAACTGAAAACGCAACAGTTCAGCCAAAGATTTCCGGTAAAGCTCTGGTAATCGTTTCTCCCACCCTTCTGCTTGCCGCTCCTGTTCTATGACATCCAACAACATTGTATTTCCCAAATCTTCCTGAAGATATACCAAACCATCATGAGAAACACTGTAGACCTGAGGAACAGGTAAGCCTTTTTCCCGGAAATGACAGGAAAAGCGGATAAACAAACGATTTTCATCCACGTCTTTATGATACGCCCCTATACAGAATTCCCTCCCATCTCCCAGCCGATAATATTTCCGGGCAGAACCTGAAGCCGGTAACAACTCCACATGTTCGGGACTTTTCCCAAAATGTTGCCGATACAGCACACACACTTTCTCCTTTATTCCGTCAATCTTATCATCCATAAGTCTTCTTGCTTGTTTCGTTTTAAACACAATCCTTTTCAGAGAGTTTTACTTTCCATTTAATTTATTGACAAAACTAATATTTTTTAAGGATGAACCACTCCCCTCCCCCTTAAAACAAAGCGAAAAAATACAGAAAAATAAAAAAGGAGAAAAAAATAGAATAAGTGCCCAGGACAAGACTCGAACTTGCACAGCCTTTCGACCACTACCACCTCAAAGTAGCGTGTATACCAATTTCACCACCTGGGCAAAAATTCAAGATTTCAGCAGTTTCTTATAAACAGAAACCACTTCTCTCGAAACAGTCATGTGCCCGAAATAGGACTCGAACCTACACGGCCGTGAAGCCACTAGTACCTGAAACTAGCGTGTATACCAATTTCACCATTCGGGCATTTTAAAGAACAGGAGTGCCCAAGATAGGACTCGAACCTACACGGCCGTAAAGCCACTAGTACCTGAAACTAGCGTGTATACCAATTTCACCACTTGGGCATCAACTCGTTGTCCCACCAGGATTCGAACCTGGACTGACAGAACCAAAACCTGCTGTGCTGCCATTACACAATGGGACAATCATTGATGTGTCATTTTTGACGCTGCAAATATAGAATGTTTTTTGTTTTCTAACAAAAAAAACGAGGGAATTTCAAATAAAATAATTATTTTCGTGCTTTATAATGAAACGCCATTTTCTCTTTATATCCTGGATATAAGCAGATTATAATTCAGGACATTTTTTACAAGAGAAAAAAGCATCATTATTGTTTTAAAATCTAATTTTACAGCCAATTATCTAAAAAATGAATATGTACACCATCAAGAATCATCCCAATTTAAGTTTCCGGCTGATTAACAGACTTACCGGCTGGGGGACTTTTATTATTGCAAGCATGACGTATATACTCACAGCCGAACCAACTGCCAGTTTGTGGGATTGCGGAGAATTCATCACCACCTCAGTCGGTCTGCAAGTGGGACATCCTCCCGGAGCCCCCTTGTTTATGATTATATCCCGGCTCTTTGCTATTTTCGCCCCCTCACCGGAAAAGCAGTCATTGATGATCAATTACATGTCTGCTCTATGCTCGGGCTTCACAATCCTGTTTTTATTCTGGTCCATCACCCATCTGGCACGTAAATTAGTAGTAAAAGATGGGGAAGAAATGACCTTAGGACAGATGTTTGCCATACTGGGAGCTTCTCTAATAGGCTCATTGACCTTTACATTCACTGACACATTCTGGTTCTCGGCAGTGGAAGGAGAAGTATATGCCATGTCCTCCCTCTTTACAGCCCTGGTATTCTGGGCTATCCTGAAATGGGAAAATGTAGCATTCGAACCTTATGCAAACCGTTGGCTCGTGTTTATCGCTTATCTGATTGGATTATCCATCGGAGTTCATTTATTGAACTTACTGGCAATTCCGGCCATCGTCTTCGTCTATTATTTCAAAAAATATACCCCAACCCCAAAAGGAATCATTAAAACCGGACTTCTCTCCCTGATTATCCTCGGAGTGGTAAATTTCGGAGTTATTCCCGGAGTCGTTAAAATAGCCGGCTGGTTTGAACTTATGTTCACCAATGGCATGGGATTCCCATTCAATACCGGGGTTATCATTTACGTTCTCCTGATTGTAAGCGGATTGATATGGGGTATCCGGTATACCTTAAAAAAGAATATGCCCATCTGGAATACAATCCTGACCTGCTTTATGGTTATCCTGATCGGTTATTCCTCCTATTCAATGGTAGTTATCCGTTCTTTGAGCGACCCTCCTATTGATGAAAACAGTCCGGACAATGTATTTTCCCTGCTTTCTTATATCAACCGGGACCAGTACGGAGATACACCTCTGTTGTACGGACAATATTACAATGCACCCCAACTCGATTATAAAGAGGGAGAGCCTGTTTATTATCAAAACAAAGAAACCGGATTATACGAAAAAGTCAGTTTCAAACCTATCGGTGTATATGACAAACGCTTTTGTACATTCTTCCCACGGATGCACAACAATGGCCGTTCCTTTTATCCCGCACAATACCAGGCATGGGCTGGTAAGAACAACGGACCAACTTACATGGTCGACGGAGAACCGATTACCCGACCCAGTTTTGGCAACAACCTCCGGTTTTTCTTCAATTACCAATTGGGACATATGTATTGGAGATACTTCATGTGGAATTTCTCCGGACGGCAAAATGACATACAGGGAAACGGAGAAATTACACAGGGCAACTGGATTACAGGCATCAGATTCTTGGACGAATTACGTTTAGGCAACCAATCCGAACTTCCCGACACTTTAAAAAATGAGAAAGCTTATAATAAATATTATATGCTTCCTTTCTTACTGGGTCTTCTCGGCATGTTCTATCAATACCGGAAAAGCAGAACCGGCAAACAGGACTTCTGGGTTGTCATGTTATTATTCCTTCTCACAGGTATAGCCATCATCGTATTCCTGAACCAGTCGCCTGTTGAACCCCGTGAACGGGATTATGCTTACGCCGGTTCTTTCTACGCTTTTGCCATCTGGATTGGCTTGGGCGTACTGGCTATCTGGGAGTTTATGAATAAACACATCAGACAACTGAATCCGGCGGCATCCGCCCTCATCACAACCGTAGTCTGTCTATTCGCAGTTCCCGTAAATATGGGAGCACAAAACTGGGATGACCACACCCGTGCCGGACGCTATGCCACCATTGCATATGCCAAGAACTACCTGAACTCCTGCGCTCCCAATGCGATATTGTTTACGTATGGAGATAACGACACTTTCCCGCTCTGGTATGCACAAGAAGTGGAAGGTGTCCGACGTGACATCCGTATCGTTAATCTTAGTTTGCTTGCCGGACCATGGTATATTGACCAAATCAAACGGAAAGCTTACGAATCACCGGCAGTCCCGATCTCTTTCACAAAAGAACAATACCGTGACGGGAAACGGGAAACAATAGTCGTTATGGAACAATTCAAACGGGCTGACTTACGGGAAGCCATGGAATTTGTAGCCAGCGATCTGCCTCAAACCAAAGTAAAAGGTTCCATATCCAGCCTGGACTACATTCCAACCCGAAATCTTTATCTACCCATAGACTCAGCAAAAGTCATAGCCAACGGTACGGTAAAAGCCCAGGACAGCGATAAAATTGTAAAAGAACTAAACATTAACTTAAAAGGCAGATACCTGAACAAATCCCAGCTTATGGTCTTGGATATCATTGCAACAAACGACTGGGAACGTCCGATCTATTTCGGAATAGGTATGGGAGCAGACTCCTATATGGGATTTGAGAAATATTTCCAACTGGAAGGTGCCGCTTACAGATTGATACCGGTTGAAACTCCTTCTCAAAAATTCAACGAATATGGCAAAATAGACTCCGATATCCTCTACGACAATATGATGAATAAATTCGTATGGGGAAATATCAAAGATCCAAAAGTCAATATCGACCATTTCCATGACAACAACATTGGAGTAATGAAATACCGGAGTACATTCTTCCGTCTGGCAGATCAACTACAGCAAGAAGGAAAGTATGAACAAGCTGCTGCTGTCTTAGATAAAAGCCTGGAAGAATTACCTCTGTATCAAATCCCCGCAGACGGAACCCTGACTTTCTATGCCCAGCTTTATTATATGTTGGATAAAAAAGAATCAGCCCGTCATCTGGTAAATGAACTGACCAGAAACAACATCCAGATGCTAAAATACATCAATTCTCTGTCGCCTAAATTTGCCAATACACCCAGTATCCGGCAAAATGAGGAAATGAGCTTGAATATACTTCAAATGCTGATGCAAATAACCTATCAACATGGCGACAAAGAATTGGCTATGGACATTAGCCAACAGGTGGAGAAATTGCTCAACCCCGGTTTGCTTCGTCCTTCCCGGCCGGTTATGCCAGAGAATGATTCAGCTCAAACCATTGAATTAGAAAATTAAAACACAAGTTATGATTACAATAGATCAACTGAAAGCAGTTGAAGAACGCGGCGGCGCTCTGAGGAGGTATCTTTGACCTCGACCATAAGAAAATAGAACTGGAAGAGATTGAAATGCGGACACAGGCTCCGGACTTCTGGAATGATGCCAAAACAGCAGAAAAGGTGATGAAACAAGTGCGGGAATTGAAAGGCTGGATAGAAGGTTGTGAAGAAGTTTGCCGTTCCATCGATGACCTGAATGTATTGTATGAATTTGCTAAAGAAGGAGAAGCCACCGAAGAAGAAGTGGACACCCACTATGCCGAAACCTTGCGTTTGGTAGAAAACCTGGAATTAAAAAACATGCTGCAGGGCGAAGCCGACGAAATGAGTTGTGTACTGAAAATCAACTCAGGAGCCGGCGGCACAGAAAGCCAGGATTGGGCATCCATGCTAATGCGCATGTATATCCGATGGGCAGAAAATAACCATTATAAATGTTCTGTCAGCACATTACAAGATGGGGACGAAGCAGGAATCAAAACTGTAACCCTGCAAATAGAAGGTGATTTTGCCTACGGCTATCTGAAAGGAGAAAATGGAGTACACCGCTTGGTACGGGTATCTCCCTTTAACGCCCAGGGGAAAAGAATGACTTCTTTCGCTTCGGTATTTGTTACACCTTTGGTAGACGACACCATAGAAATTTCCATCAATCAGGCAGATATCAGCTGGGATACTTTCCGCTCCGGAGGTGCCGGCGGACAGAATGTTAACAAAGTGGAATCCGGTGTACGTCTGCGCTATCAATACAAAGACCCCTATACCGGCGAAGAAGAAGAAATTCTCATCGAAAACACAGAAACCCGGGACCAGCCTAAAAACAAAGAGAATGCATTGCGCCAATTGCGTTCTATCCTCTACGACAAAGAATTACAACACCGGATGGCAGAACAGGCCAAAGTAGAGGCCAACAAGAAAAAAATCGAATGGGGTTCTCAAATCCGTAGCTATGTTTTTGATGACCGCCGGGTAAAAGACCACCGAACCAATTACCAAACCTCCGATGTTGGAGGAGTAATGGACGGAAAGATTGATGAATTTATCAAAGCTTACCTCATGGAATTCGGAGGAACTGAATAAAACGAAAATGAAGGAACTGGATTTCTCTAATTATAAAGTGCTCATTGTCGGCGATGTCATGCTCGACAAATATTATTTCGGACAAGTAGAAAGAATTTCTCCGGAAGCTCCTGTACCTATTGTCAACATTCGTAAAGAAGAGTCTCGTCTGGGAGGAGCTTCCAATGTAGCCAACAACATAGCAAGTCTCGGGGGACAAACCCTATTATGCGGCACAATTGGCCATGATTTTTTTGGCAGGGAAATCGAAAATATCAGCCACCGGCGACACATTCACACTTTTCTGTTAAGAACTTCCAATCCAACCATTACCAAAGCCCGGATTATCGGCGGGAAACAACAAATTGTCAGGGTGGATTATGAAGAAAAAAACGGACTTAGCGAAAACGAAAAACAACAATTAAAGGAAAAAATCAGCCAGGCATTACCGGAATATCATATTTTAGTCATTTCCGACTATGGCAAAGGACTCATTTCAGAAGATTTTTGTTGCTACCTGGTCCGACTGGCCCAAAATCAGGGGAAAAAAGTCATTATTGACCCCAAAGGGAAAAACTGGAAAAAATACATGGGAGCGGACATAATAACCCCAAATGTAAAAGAACTAAGCGATATTGTGGGCTATTCGGTACCCAATACTGACCAGGCAATTGAAAAAGCAGCACGGAAAGCCATGGAAACCAACCAGCTCACTTCACTGTTAGTGACCCGAAGTGAAAAAGGCATGAGCCTCATCGGAGACTTTCCTCCCCTTCATATTCCAACCCATTCAGAAGAAGTATTTGACGTTAGCGGAGCAGGTGACACGGTAGTTGCCACACTCAGTATTTGCCTTGCCGCCGGTATGGATATAATAGACGCCATAAAAACCGCCAATATAGCAGCTGGTATTGTAGTAAAAAAAATAGGTACGGCAACGCTGACCCGCGAAGAACTTGCCCCTTTATTGTAAAGGAAAGCTTATCCTTCCCTATCTTCCCGGCATATTTCTGCAAAATAACGATGAAAAGCCAGGCTGTCAGTCAGCTCCGGATGAAAAGAAGTGGCGAACATATGACCTTGCCTGGCAGCCACAATATGGCCGTCCACCCGACACAATACCCTTACCCCTTCTCCGGCACGGATAATATAAGGCGCACGGATAAATACCAATGGTTCCGGCTTCGTACTAATTTCCGGAAGACTTACTTCCATATCAAAACTATCGATCTGAGTTCCATAAGCATTTCGTTTCACTTCAATATCCATCACTGCCAGATGTCTTACAGAATCATTTACCAAATTTTTAGCAAGCAAAATCATTCCGGCACAAGTACCCCACACCGGAAGTCCCTGCAATATTTTCTCCTTCAAAGGCTCCATCATACCGGTACGGTTCAATAACTTTCCCATTGTAGTACTCTCTCCTCCCGGCAAGATAATTCCATCCAAATCATCTAATTGCCCCGGATAACGGACAACCACCGCCTCCTCTCCAATCTTTTCTATATGCTGTTGATGTTCAACAACAGCTCCTTGAAAACCTAAGATTCCTATCTTCATAGCTAAAAGGGACAACATAGCCTATAAAGCAGACAAACTTTATAGACTATGTTAAAACATTACCATCCTCTCTCGGCATATTTGCTTTCCAGAGTTTTAATTTCCAAACCGGACATCGCCTCTCCCAGATTTTCTGAGAGTTCAGCCAACTTCAACGGATCGTTATAATAAGTAACGGCCTGAACAATAGCTCTTGCCCGCTTTTCAGGATCTCCGGATTTAAAAATACCAGAACCTACAAATACACCTTCCGAACCCAGTTGCATCATCAAAGCAGCATCAGCAGGGGTGGCAATACCTCCTGCAGCAAAATTCACAACCGGCAATTTCCCATGTTCATGCACATATTTTACCAATTCATAAGGGGCTCCAAACTCTTTAGCTAAAGTCATCAATTCTTCCACTCCCGCATTTTTCACCCGGCGCATATCATCACTGATTTGCCGCATATGGGTAACAGCCTCCACTACATTTCCGGTCCCAGCCTCTCCCTTTGTACGTATCATGGCTGCACCTTCCCCAATCCGGCGTAAAGCTTCTCCCAAATTACGGGCACCGCATACAAACGGAACTTTAAAAGCAGTCTTGTCCACATGATAAAGTTCATCGGCAGGGGTCAAGACTTCACTTTCATCAATAAAATCAATGCCTATCGCCTCTAATATCTGTGCTTCCACAAAATGGCCGATTCTCACTTTAGCCATCACCGGAATGGAAACAGCTTTCTGGATAGCCTTAATCATCTGCGGATCGGACATTCGGGCGACACCACCGTCACGCCGAATATCTGCCGGAACCCTTTCCAATGCCATCACAGCACAGGCTCCTGCTGTTTCCGCAATTTTCGCCTGTTCAGCATTGGTTACATCCATAATAACCCCACCCTTTAACATCTGAGCAAGGTTCTTATTTAATTCGTACTTTCCCATAATTTCTTGTCAGTTTAAACAAATAAAACATATTGAACTTTCCTGGTTATTCGATACCATATATCGTAGTTTTCCGATAAACTTCTCCTGGTTGTAACAAAGTGGTGGGAAAAGAAGCATGATGCGGAGAATCCGGCCAATACTGAGCCTCTAAAGCCACTCCGGCATAAGCACCATAAGACAATCCCCCCCTTGCATCTTCTACTTGCAAAAAACGGCCGGTATACACTTGCAAACCCGGATAATCCGAACAGACATAAAGCTTTATCCCGGACTCCGGACTCCATAACTCAGCCCTGCGTTCTACTTTTCCATCCGCTTCAAACACATAGCAATCATCCAGTCCGCCATAATCTTCAATCACTTCCTTCAAAGCCCTGAAACCTGAAAAATCATATGCTCCCTCAGCCTGCACAAAAGTACCATCCGGAATCAATCCGTTCGTATGTAAATATTGTCGGGAAAATAACTTCAAGCGCAACGAACGCACATCAGCAAGCCCCGGATTCAGATTAAAATAAGGATGATGTGTCAGATTGACATAACATTTCTTGTCTGTCTCAGCTTCATAAGTGATTTTCAGTTCTTTGCCTTCCACCCGAAACGTCACAGTCACCACCAAATTACCGGGATAGTTTTCTTCTCCGTCCGGACTCTTATACCGCAATACAACCGACGAAGACCCTTGTTCCACCTTTGTCCATAATTTCCGGTCAAAACCTCTGTGCCCCCCGTGCAAATGATTAGGTCCATTATTCACAGCCAATTGAAATTCCCGACCGTCAATAGAAAATTTTCCCTGGGCAATACGGTTCCCATACCTTCCGATACAGGCACCCAAATAAGATCCTCCCGCAATATAGGCCGGACTATCATAATCGGATGCCCGTTCCAGCCCTAACAAAATATCCGTAGGTTTACCAGCGTTGTCCGGAGTAATCACACGCACCAGCGTTGCTCCGAGATTAGTCACATGCACTTCCAGCTCCGGACTTTTCAATACATATAATTCTGCTTCCATCACACATTAGAATGATTTACAAAGATATCAATTTTTGATAAAAAAAATATTTATACCACCTTTTTATTTAAACTAACGGAAGTCTTTTACTATAAATTGCAGTACTAAAAAAAATATTATATTTTTGTCAAATTAATGTAGTGCAAAGTAAAATCACCAACAATATATTTATGAATATACTTGATCTGGAACATAAATTCGAAGAAATCTATGGCAAAAAAGCAGAACACGCTTTTTTCGCACCAGGGCGTGTCAACCTGATCGGCGAACACACCGACTATAACGGAGGTTTAGTATTCCCTTGTGCATTAAGTTTTGGTACTTATCTTTTGTTGTCTCCCAGAAACGACAAAAAAACCTCTTTCTCCAGTATCAATATGGAGTTTTCCGGAACGGTAAATGCAAACGCTTTCATCAATAAACCCAGCACATGGATTAAATACCCGTTAGGAGTTATGAAAGAATTTGCAGACCGGGGATTTGACGTTTGGGGATATGACCTGTTATACTACGGAAATATACCCAACGGAGCAGGGCTTTCTTCATCAGCTTCTATCGAAGTAGTAACAGCCGTCATGTTAAACGAAATGTGTAAGGCCAACCTGGACATGGTTGATTTGGTAAAAATTTCCCAGAAAGCAGAAAATATCTACGTCGGCGTAAACTGCGGAATTATGGACCAATTTGCCGTCGGCATGGGAAAAGCCCAGAAAGCAATTGCCCTGGATTGTGCCTCACTGAAATATGACTACGTCCCTCTCGAAATGCAAGGTTACAAACTGGTAATCGCCAACACCAATAAAAAAAGAGGACTGGCTGATTCCAAATACAACGAACGGAGAAGTGAATGTGATGAAGCAGTAGCAACCATTTCTACTGTCCGCAAAATCAATTTCCTGTGCGAACTGACAGAAGAAGAATTTGAAAAATACAGTCACCTGATCCAAAATGAAACGGTACGCCGTCGGGCCAGACATGCCGTATACGAAAACCAAAGGGTCGTCAAAGCAATTGATGCGTTGAAATCAGGCGATCTTAAAACATTCGGCCTCCTGATGAATGCTTCACATCAATCTTTAAAAGAAGATTACGAAGTAACCGGTATAGAACTGGATACTCTGGCCGAAGAAGGACAACACCTGGAAGGAGTTCTGGGCTCCCGCATGACCGGGGCTGGATTCGGAGGATGTACGGTTACCCTCGTACAAGCAGACAAAGTCAACGACTACATTGAAAAAGTAGGTAAACTCTATAAAGAGAAAGTAAATTTGGAAGCAACTTTCTATATTGCCGATGTAGGCGAAGGTGCACGAAAACTTTATTAATAATCCAGATAAAAGAACATTTATGAATCCGAGTTTCCATATCATAGATTTTATTATCCTCGGCGTCTATGCCATTCTACTGATCGGGGTAGGTCTATGGGTTTCCCGCACCAAAAAGGGACAAACAAAAACTGCAGAAGATTATTTCTTAGCCAGCAAGGCTCTGCCGTGGTGGGCCATCGGTTCCTCCCTGATTGCAGCCAATATCTCCGCCGAACAATTTATCGGAATGTCCGGTTCCGGTTTTGCGGGAGGATTAGCCATTGCCTCTTACGAATTTATGGCAGCACTGACTTTGATTATCGTCGGTAAATTCTTTTTGCCGATATTCATCAAGCAAGGCATATACACCATTCCTGAATTTGTTGAAAAACGTTTTTCTACCAATCTGAAAACCATTTTAGCTGTATTTTGGATTGCCTTGTTCATCTTCGTCAATCTGACTTCCGTACTTTATTTGGGAGGTAAAGCCATCGACACCATTATAGGAGTGGGAGACGGCACCATGGTTATTCCGGCCATCATTGCCTTAGCATTGTTTGCCGCAGCCTATTCTCTCTACGGAGGCCTGTCGGCTGTGGCCTGGACAGACGTCATTCAGGTGGCCCTGCTCGTCATCGGCGGTATCATTACAACTCTGGTTGCCCTCCATTACGTCACTCCCGACGGCGGAATCATGAACGGAATCTCCCACGTAGCTAACGTAGCCGGAGATAAATTTGACATGATCCTTTCCCGCGACCACAAAGAATATAATAACCTGCCAGGTATCTATGTACTTATCGGAGGCCTTTGGGTGGCAAACCTGTATTACTGGGGATTCAATCAATACATCATCCAACGCACACTGGCTGCCAGATCCCTCAAAGAAGCACAAAGAGGTATTGCCTTTGCCGCATTCCTGAAAATGTTAATTCCTTTCATTGTAGCCATTCCCGGTATTATTGCATGGGTCATGTTCACTGAAAACTTACATGGAGCTAAAAGTGCATTTGAAATTGCCGGTTCCTCGACGCTGAACAACGACAATGCTTACCCCTGGTTAATCAGCACATTCATTCCCATCGGAATAAAAGGATTGGTGCTGGCCGCTTTAGCTGCAGCCATTGTATCTTCTTTAGCTTCCATGCTAAACTCCACCTCCACCATCTTCACCATGGATATCTACAAACCTTATCTCAATCAAAACGCTTCCCAACATCAATTGGTGAATACAGGCCGTTTGACTGCCGGCATTGCCCTTGTCATAGCCGTATTACTGGCACCGCTACTGGGAGGCATAGACCAAATGTTCCAGTACATTCAGGAATATACCGGCTTGGTGAGCCCGGGAATCCTGGCAGTATTCCTCATGGGACTCTTCTGGAAAAAAGCGACTAACAAGGGTGCTATCTGGGGAGTACTCTGTTCTATTCCAATCGCTTTGATCTTCAAACTATTGCCATTCGAGATGCCTTTTATGGATCAAATGTTCTACACCTGTATCCTGACCATCGTTATTATCTTCATGGTCAGCCTGAGCAGTTGTCCGACAGATGATGATCCAAAAGCCATCAAATTAACAGCAGATATGTTTAAAACAGATAAAGTCTTTAACATCTGTGCTTACATCATCTGCATTCTACTGGCTATCATTTACACTGTTTTCTTCTAAAAAAACAGAAATACATAAAAAACGGAAGCCCATTTAGGACTTCCGTTTTTCCTTTTCCCCTACAAACTTACAAATAAGCTTTCAGGCGTTTATTATTCTGCATCTCTTTGAGTTTACGGATAGCCTTTGTCTTCACCTGACGGACCCGTTCGCTGGTCAATCCCAGTTTCGTACCAATCTCCTCGAGAGACATGGCAGCGTAACCGTTCAACCCGTAATACATACTCAAAATAGCAGCCTCTCTTTGAGAAAGCATACTAAAAGAACGCTCAATATCCCTTTTGAGGGAATCCTGGTTTAAAGTCATCTCTGGCCCCTGGATTACCGGATCAGGCGAAACATATATATCATACAGGGAAACCGACTCCTCATCCATTGTCAAAGGCGCATCCATAGAAATCGGTTTATGGGCTATTTTCATATTTTCTTTCACCTCTCGCGGTGTGATATCCATATTCTCTGCAATTTCTTCCTCTGTAGGTTCCCGTTGATACTCCTGCTCCAATGCCATATAACAACGATTTACTTTATTCATTGTACTGATTTTATTCAAAGGCAAACGGATTAGACGGGCATCTTCAGCTATAGCTTGTAAAATAGATTGACGAATCCACCAAACAGCATAGGAAATAAATTTAAACCCTTTTGTTTCATCAAAACACTGCGCAGCTTTAATCAACCCAACATTTCCTTCATTAATCAGGTCCCCCAAAGTTAAACCGTGATTCTGATACTGTTTTGCAACAGAAACAACAAAACGCAAATTACCCAAAACCAATTTCTCCCGGGCCTGGGCATCTCCGCCACGAATCCTTTTTGCCAAATCAGCTTCTTCTTCAGGGGTTAGTACATGAATTTTTCCAATCTCCTGAAGATATTTTTCTATAGCATACGATTCACGCCCTGTAATCTGCTTTGTAATCTTAAGTTGCCTCATATCTTTGACTGTTGCATTAAAGTTAATAAATTTTTACAAAACAAACAAGTATACTTACCTTATTTTATCCCTCCTTCCCAACTTTTTATTCTCACTTGGTTTACATTTTGTCATTTTTTATACGCTTTTCCCCTGTCTGAGTTTCACTCCTCCCGGCAAAAAAAAGATTGTTTTATTTGGAGTCACAAAAAAAATCCCTACTTTTGCAGTCCAATGTGAAAAAACAATGATAAAATATAATTTACCATGAAACGGACATTTCAACCCTCAAACACAAAAAGAAGAAACAAACACGGTTTCAGAGAAAGAATGGCAACAGCAGGCGGAAGAGCAGTTTTAGCCAGAAGAAGAGCTAAAGGAAGAAAGAAATTAACAGTATCTGACGAACGCAGACATAAAGCATAATTTCTTTTCAAGATATAGGAAAACTGCTCATAGAGCAGCTTTTTTTTTATCTGAAAATAATAACCTAACTTTGTCCCAGGGAAATATACTCAACATGGAAAAACAAGGCAAAAAAATCGAAGATATTGACCAGTTGTTAGCCATGGCCGGCTCCAACCTGAATATCCTGGAAGAAGAGGTAGATATTAAAGTACAGAAAGAGTATTTTGAAATGCTGAATTCCTTAGCCAGGGAAACTAAAAACTATCAGGCACTCAGCAAACAGTATCTGGAGAATATCAATGACCTTTTTGACGAAAACATTACCCTGGAAATCAAAAAAAGAATGTTGGTCGTTCTCGCCACATTGGACGAAGTAACCGTTTACAGAGCCATCGAAAACTTTTCAAAGCAAGCCTCTCCCTTGCAAAAATGGTCTATCATTGCCTTACAGCAATCCCGCATACTTTTACAATCCACCTTACTGGACGACCCCGGAATATTCATTTCCACTGGTTTAGGAGGACATGGATTGTTGTTGCGCTATTTCTGTGTATTTTTTTATAAAATACCAGAGCATCTCCCCGCTTACCAACAAAACATCCTGAAAAATGAAACGGAAGCAGCCATCCATAAAGCTAAGGGACAGGTCGAATTTATGGAATTCAAAAAAAAATATGCCACCACTTTACTGCTATTGCCCTTAACAACCGAGTTGCGCTCTTTATTTACCGGCATTATTGACGAATGCAATGAATTCGGCCACTTCCTTCATGAGAATATGATCATCACCAACGTCAAAAAACTGTCAGAAGAAGAAATTCACCAACTTCTATCCAACAAAAACAAACCTACATCCATTTCCTGACAGCACTCTCAAATCTTCAGACGGAGTTGAAAAGTAAGGTCATATAACTTGTTATTATCAACTTCGGACACACCCGAACTGATGGTTCCCTGCTTCGGATAAATGGTAAATCCGGCTTTCAAATAACAGGTGAGGCAGGCAACAGGCTTCCAGCTCAAATTGAGATAAGTTCTCCATCCCTCTCCCATAAAAGCAGGAAAAGAATAACCATACAAAACATTATTCTCATAAGCATAAATACGGGACTGATAAGAATCGGTATTAAACCATCCCACTCTATACTGCATTTTCAGGTCTGTTGCCGGAAAAACACAAATGACATCCTGATACACCATATATCCCAGATCGCGCTGCTGGGCTTTATGATACTGCATCATACTGAAACGGGTGCGAAATTCTAACGTCTTATACCACTTTAAAGACATCTGGTATCTGTATTCGTTTTTTGTTCGCAAAACCGATTCTTGCCCCTTCACATCCTCAGGTCGACATTCCCTCTTATACCGCCATTGATGACCGAAATTACCATGACGATAATCTGCCTGAGCCAATAATTCCCATCCGGAACCGGTTATTACAGCCAAATAGCGGGGAGCAAAATGCCGAAACCAGTCGTAATATACATTCACTTTCAAATTCTTTACAGGAACCACATCTATTCCGCAATACACACCTTCCTCATTGGAAGTATTGGAATATTCCCCGAATCCGGAAGCATAATGAGAAATATACCGTTTGTCGTAACGCCGGTAAAGCACGCATCCCGACAGATAAGCTCCGCCTCCCCGTAAACCGTTCACCGTAGCCAACGCTCCACAATCACTAAAAGCTGTCTCTCCGAAAAGGTAAATCCCCCGCCATGAGGTTTTATAATCCAAGCTCCATAGGTAACGCCCCTTACCAGTATCATTATACCTTTGATAAATTCGCTCCCCAGGAATTAAGTTGGGAGAAAAATCATAATACAATCCATTCAGCCCAACCTTAAAATAAGCAGTATTCCAACCGATAGAAACTCCGGCAGCCATCTCCTTTAACGTATGTTTTTTATCGCACTCCTTCTGATTCCTGTGATAACCGGATTCATAAAGAGACACAGCCAGCCAGTCTTCCTCCGACAAGGTATCTGCAACAGTAAGATTTCCATCTGTCTTCTTTCTGGAAAAAAACAAATCTGCTGAAAAACCGGGCAAAACATCCAGTGACATAGCCACCCCCCTCATAAAACGATTCTCATCCGTAGAAGTATAAGGTGAAAAACCTCTTGCGGATTTTTCATTTCCTACTGCCATATCCGATTTCCCGGAAGCAAACCCTCCCCAGGCAACCAATCCCTGTCCCCACTGAATGCGATAATCTCCCAATATGACACGACGAAATAAATGCTGCCCCGTCAAACAAACATGAGCCGACAGAAAATCAAATCCCATCCTTTGACTTCGGGTAAAATATCCTTCTCCTGCATCATTTTCCAAGGTAAATCCTGCCTGGAGAAAATGAGCATAATTCATTTTATACTTCATTAAGGTTCCAAGGGGCGGCCCCTGAAAACGACTGACCACCTTACGCTCGTAGTCTTTCTTTTTTTCAAAATCATGAAGGCTATAAACTTTATATCCCTCCTGAATGGGAAAACTTGTCTTTACTTTAACCAACAATTCATGCCTGGTCCGCTTTTTCAATATTCCCAGTTTTTCTTGCGCTGTCCTTTGTCCTGTAGTTATAAAGGGTAACAAATTATTCAAATCCCGTTTACCGACTCCCGGCACCCATAACAATTCATTTACATGGAAAAAACCTCCGTACTTTTTACGGTAACCTAATATCTGGTCAATCTGACCGTCCGAAAGAAAGAAAATCCGCTTTAAAGAATCAAAGTCAGCAGTATTAATATTCAAGGGGGATGCATACAATTCCAAAAGAGTATTCACCATTTCGTCATACCCCTCGGCAGAACTTTCAATATCATTGCTTTCGAGTAATTCTCCGATGTCCGGGACAGATTGAGCAATGACCTGCAGCACAAAGCTAAATGAAAGTAATAACACATATACTTTCTTGAAATTCATTACATTTTCATAGCTAAATGCCTGCTGAAAGGCCGGATTTCGCACACTCAGAAAGCAAACATAATTACTCCATTCATCCCGTTACAATAACATACACAGATAACCTATATTTCAAATATACGAAAAAAAGAGAAAAAAACAAATTCTTCCACACACAATCCAACAAAAAGGCCTGAAAAGCGAAAACTTTTCAGGCCTTCATTCCGAAGAAAAAACAATCAGTTCATTTTAAACTTATACTTTACCTCAGCCAACTGTTTGTTAGCCTCTACAATTTTATTCTTCAGGGAAAACTTAAACTCCTCCATCTTATCTTTCAACTTCTGGTCTCCGACTGCCAGAATCTGTACAGCAAGGATGCCGGCATTCATCGCCCCGTTTATAGCCACCGTTGCGACAGGTATTCCCGGAGGCATCTGTGCTATGGCTAACAAAGCGTCCATTCCATCCAAAGAAGCACTGATAGGCACTCCTATGACAGGAACCGGAGTCATAGCCGCAATCACTCCGGGTAAATGGGCAGCCATCCCGGCCCCGGCAATAATTACTTCAATTCCCCGCGAGGCCGCATGCGTAGCAAATTGTTCTACTTCCGCTGGTGTCCGATGAGCAGACAAAGCATTCATCTCAAAGGGTATCTCCATATCATCCAACACCTTAGCAGCTTTCTCCATTATTACTAAATCGGAAGTACTTCCCATAATTATACTTACTCTTGGCTTCATTATTCTATTGGTTTTGATAAGCTAAAATTCATATATTTACTTTTTGCAAAAGTAAATATAATCCGTTTCGACACGACATATATGCCTCAAAAATATTATTTTTGTCAAAATAAAAATGTAAGCAAACTTAGCTACCGATATGAAAAATATCATATTACATGACAAAGAATTCCGCCCTTTTATCTGCGCGGAAAAAATTGACCAGGTCATCGCAAACATGGCAGAGCGCATGAACAAAGATTTAAACAAAGAAGCTCCTCTATTTTTAAGTATTCTGAACGGCTCTTTCATGTTTACCTCCGATTTAATAAAACAAATCACCATTCCGGGAACACAAATCAGCTTTATAAAAGTGGCTTCCTATGCAGGAACCTGTTCTTCCGGAGAAGTAAAAGAATTGATCGGACTGAAAGAAGAAATTAAAAACCGGACTGTCGTTATCCTCGAAGATATTATTGATTCTGGTAGATCCATGAGTCATTTACTGAATTATCTGGCGACTAAAAATCCCCGGCGGGTGGTTGTTGCCACTCTTTTTCACAAACCCAAAGCCGCTATATGCCAGGTACCTATCGATTACAGCGGAATTGAACTGGAAAATGATTTTGTCGTAGGAAGAGGTCTTGATTACGACGGCCTCGGCAGAAATTATCCGGATCTTTATATCTTGAATACCTGAAAAGATAATCATTTATATGCTAAATTAAAAAATGGCTTCTACAAATTTTGTTGATTATATAAAAACCTTCTGTCGCAGTGGTGCAGGAGGAAAAGGTTCCGCCCATCTGCACCGGGACAAACGGACCATTAAAGGAGGACCGGACGGAGGTGACGGGGGAAGAGGAGGACATGTACTTATCCGTGGAAACCGGAACTACTGGACACTGATTCACCTCAAATACAAAAGACACGTATTTGCAGGAGACGGAGAAAACGGTAGTGAAAACAGAAGTAGTGGTGCAGACGGAGAAGATGTGATTATTGAAGTTCCCCTTGGTACAGTAGCCCGGGATGCCGAAACCGGAGAAACAATATGTGAAATTACAGAAGACGGAGAAACTCGTATCCTGGTAAAAGGAGGAAGAGGAGGACTGGGAAACTGGAACTTCAAATCGGCAACCAATCAGACGCCTCGTTACGCCCAACCGGGCGAACCTCGGGTCGAACGAGCCATTATTATGGAATTAAAAGTATTGGCTGACGTCGGATTAGTGGGTTTCCCCAACTCCGGTAAATCAACTCTCCTTTCTGTTGTTTCGGCTGCAAAACCGGAAATAGCCAACTATCCTTTTACCACTTTAGTTCCCAACCTTGGTATTGTCAATTACAGAGACAACCGTTCGTTTGTCATGGCGGATATTCCCGGAATTATTGAGGGTGCCCATTTGGGAAAAGGTCTAGGCATCCGTTTCCTGCGCCACATCGAACGAAATTCAATCCTTCTGTTCTTAGCTCCGGCCGATAGTGAAAATATCCGTCAGGAATACAACATCCTGCTCAACGAGCTTAAACAATACAATCCGGAATTACTGGACAAAAAAAGAATATTGGCTATCTCTAAATGTGATTTTCTGGACAAAGAGCTAATAGCCGAATTAGAAAAAGATTTACCCGACATTCCTTATGTCTTTATCTCATCAGTTGCCGGAACAGGCATCACAGAACTGAAAGACATATTATGGAAAACACTCAATGAAGAGTAAGAAAATATTTTTATATCAAATATAAACCCGTCTGCAAGCAGACGGGTTTTACGATGCATTTTGTCAAATCCGGAGAAATAACTATTGAATAAAAAGATTTCCATTCGAAAGTTCCAGAAAAACCTTACCGGAATATTTGGGATTTCCTGTAAATTTAGTTCCAACAGTCATATTTCTTTCTGTAGTAGGACGTTCCTCCAATCTCATATTGTGAGGCAAATCCACTTTCAGTGACTTATTGCGTTTCAACTCCAGATGATACCCGGCATCTGGAGAAAAAGTCAGTCCCACTTTGGTAAAAGACCCTTTTATACGGACCTCAGAAAACAGCAACTGGATATTCCTGACATTTATTTCTCCCATTTTCATATCCAAATCCAAAATATTACCCAAATCCAATACCTCGTATTTAGTGAAAGAAGAACTTCCGTTTATTTCTTCCACATCTCCTATTTTCATTGTTCCTCCGTTCGAACGTATATTTAGCCGATCTATTGACTCCAAATGTCCCTCACAACCGTTTGTCACCAAACGTACATCATCCCCCGATTCCACTTCCAATACACAGTTTTTAAAATCTCCGTTCAGATTCTTGACTCCTTCTACAGTGAAATTTCCCCTCTCCTGTTTTACATAAACCTCTCCACCTTTTAGGATCGCAGCTTTAAAATCCCCGTCCTTTATATCAGCATTCAACTCCCCTTCATAATTTCCCAAATAAACATTTCCATTGGAACTAATCAAACGCAATTTTACACCCTTAGGTAAATGAATCTTATAAAACACACTGACGCTTATTCCCGTCAAAAATTGCTTTATAGCCATATCCTTACCAAAACGGGTTTCTAAGTTCAGATGGCGTCCGGTACGCGTTTCCAACACCTCAATCAATTCCAGCGTTTCCTCTGCTTTCACTCCGGATTTCGCCACAACTTTCATTTCCACCCATGCTTCAATCTCTTCTCCTTCGGTTTGAACTATTTCTATCTTCCCGTAGTTATTGGAAAGTACCAGTTCCTCCAGATCTTCCTTAGGGAATTTTTTCTCATAAATCTTTTTACTTTCTTCTGCTTTCAGCTGTAAGCCGATAGCGATAACACACCATAAGGTAAAGATTGCTTTCATAGAAACAGATTTTAATTAGCACATTCTTAAAATTTATTTTCTTTTTCTTCCATCTGCTTGTAAGCGGCTGCCAGATAGGCAATCATTTTACTGAAAGATTCCATTGCCGTGGCCGTTTCCGGATGTATTTCTTTTTTCTGTAAACGCAACATCAGATTTCCATACAGAGCATTCAAGGCCAATTCCACATCAGACACCGAATCATCCACACCGGCTTTACGCCTGAACTCAACCAGATTCCCGGCAGCCAGAGTGACCAATTGTTGATAACGACGGTCATGTCCCTGGTGCAACAGAAAAAAATGCAATTCTGTCAATTCATTCACCGTATTCTTCAAAGCCTGGATATGTCCCTTTGTCTCCACTTTTTCTTGCTTCATGATAGCAATCAGATTATCATACCAATCATGAATCTCACGCCCGGTTTCTTCGTCCGCTTCAAACCGGGCAACAATATGACGCTCAATCTGCTTCATATCCAATCCCAACGCCCGAAGCATATCCTCCACTTGCCACATATATAAAATATACTCGGCAATATTACTCTTTTTTTTCTCTCTGGCAATTAACACAATAACTATAATTTACAACCGCAAATTCATTCATCATCCCCTTCTCCACTTTTCAGTCTGTCAATCATCCGGCGATCCCGTTTTGTCGGACGTCCTAATCCCCGTGCTCTCGACTCGAAACCATATACCTTTACGGCATTCAACAATGCTAAAGCTTCGGGAGGAGTAACATCCTCTACAAACTGAACTGCCAATTGAGCCGACATTCGCTTCCCGGTCAATTGTTTTACTAAATAATGCCTCTCTATCGGCGACATCCTTACCTTTACGATCTCCCCCCCTTTCAATTCCCGCGAAGCTTTCACATGAACCTCCCCGATAGTCACATGCCCTTTAGCACACTCTTCCGCAGCCAAAGAACGGGTCTTAAAAATTCTCACTGCCCACAACCATTTGTCTATCCGGATTTTCTCTTCTTCCATCGTCAGGATTTTTCTATTCTGCTACTTTTTACTGGTATTAAAAACATTCATTGTCCGTGCAATTCCTTGCAATACAAAACAGGTAATAATTTCGCCCCCCCTTTTCAGTAACTCCGGCAATTCCTTTCCTTCATCCTCCGTCCAGGTTCCGAGCACATAATCTACCTGCTGACCTCTCAGGAAATCATTTCCTATCCCGTAACGCAAACGAGCATAAGCATTACTGCCCAACAAAGCATTGATATTTTTTAAACCGTTATGCCCACCGTCACTACCTTGTCCCCTCAAGCGTAAGGTCCCGAAAGGCAATGCCAAATCATCCACCACCACCAGTAAATTCTCCAAAGCTACTTTCTCTTTCTGCAGCCAATAATTCACAGCCTTCCCACTAAGATTCATATAAGTATTCGGCTTCAGTAAGACCAACGTTCTGCCTTTCACCTTCACTTCACAAACCGCTCCATAACGTTGCTCTTCAAAAACAGCATTGGACGCCTTAGCAAAGGCGTCCAACACACTAAATCCAATATTATGCCGCGTATCCTGATATTCCGGGCCGATATTTCCTAACCCAACAATAAGATACTTCATAATTTTTCAATTATTTTGCTTCTTGAGCAGCCGCACGGGCAGCACGTGTCAATTTAACCTGTGCAATGACCACTTCTTTAGCATTAACGATTTCAAACTTCTCGAAAGACAAATCTTTCACTTTGATGGATTTGCCTAATCCCAGGTTGGTCACATCCAGAACTATCTCACCTGGCAAATTAGCAGGCACAGCTTTCACCTTCAATTTACGAACAACCAAAGACAACTTACCACCGGCTTGCACACCTTCAGCAAATCCCTGCAATTTTACAGGCACTTCCATGACAACCGGTTTATTCTCGGAAATTTGATAAAAATCCAGATGTAAAATACGGTCACTAACCGGGTGGAATTGCAGCTCACGCATTACTGCCTCATATTCTTTACCAGCAAGGTGCAACTTAACAATATAAACAATAGGAGTATACAATAATTTCTGTAAATCCTTCTCTACTACAGCAAAATGCACATTCTCCTGACCTCCATAAAGTACGCAAGGAACTTTTCCCTGAGCTCTCAATGCTGCTGTAGCTTTTTTACCTAAATCACTTCTTAATTCTCCCTTTAATTCAAATACTTGCATAACAAATTATTTTTGTGTTACTCAAAAACAGGTTTTCACTCCGGGGATCTAAGCCAACCTGCTCCCCCATCACACGATTTTAACAATCCCCCGTAATTTTGCCGGGCAAAGGTACAAAATAAATTTAACACCTCCAACACATCCACTTCCCTTCTGCAAAAATTCATCTTGGAATCATACAAAAATCAGGTAAAAGTTTTTTTCTTTCAAATATTGGTTTTAATTTCGCATATTATTAATCAATAAAACTATAAAAAATGGCTTACGTAATATCTGATGACTGTATTTGTTGCGGTTCATGCGAAGGAGAATGCCCGGTAGGTGCTATTTCAATGGGGGCTGATCACTATGAAATTGATGCTAACACTTGCACTGATTGCGGTACTTGTGCTGCACAATGTCCGGTTGAAGCAATCAAACAAGCTTAATAACCATAGCGTGAAAAATAAAAACGGAGTCTCTCAGGAAAGAGGCTCCGCTTTTTTATCCGGTTTTCCGCTCCACACAACCTGGTCCATCCTTACATCATGTTCTTCAACCGGCACCTGGGCAATAAGCTGAAAATCAAAACACACACCCACTTTATAAGCCTTTGTCCGGGATAAGATTTTATCGTAATATCCTTTACCGCGCCCCAACCGGTTCCCCTTAAGGTCAAAAGCAACCCCCGGCACAATCATCAAGTCTATCTGCTCCAGATTCGTAAAAAGATTTCCTACAGGCTCCGGTATTGCAAAACCTTCTCCCGGACAAAGTCGGTCTGTTCCTTCAAAATAACGGATATCCAATTCCTCACCCCGCACACAAGGTAATAGTATCGTCTTCTGTCCGGCCCATTTACAGATAAAATCGTGTGTAAACACCTCGTCTTCCATAGACCAATAAGCAAATACAATCCGGGCCTCCCGAAAATATTCATCCTGTTCCACTTTCGCCCATACCGATTCAGACATTCTCTTCTTTTCCTCCAAAGAGAACCTTTTTTTCAATTCCCGAATCTGTTTCCTGACTTCTTTTTTTACTGTCTCCATTTTATTTCTTTCATTTTCCTAAGGCCTATATCCCGAGACCCGCAATATCTTATGGTAATCCTGTTCTTTCATCAATTCCTCCATTCCACCCGGTTCTTTTTCCATATATTTTCTTACAATCTGAAAACCAGTCCAGACCACCGTCTTTCCAGGAGACTCCAATGGCATTCCGGAAGTGTAAGGAGCATCATTCAAATACTTCATGATCACTTTCTGCTGGGTAGTAAACAGATAATTGTTTTCAATTAAAAAGCCCCAGATCTGGCTTTCATTATCCTCACACCATTTTTCTTGTTCCGGAGTAAATCCCAATAACCAATGAACAGAACGCAACGGAAATAATTTTTCCAACAAATAAGCAACCTTCCCCTGATAAATCATTCCGCTAATCAAATCATTTTTCACCGGACGGAACGGAAACTCCGAACATATCCACCCCGACAAGACATCCCGCACGATATCATCTCCAGTCATTTTCTTTCTTGCATACACCGGAACAGGCACAGCCAGCATATTGTAAAAAATGCAATGCTCCCCCAGGTAATTATCCAATCCTATCCCAACAATAGCACTATCAACAATAACAGACTGATTAAATCCGGAAATATGGGTATACACCCGAGGAATCAGATACCCCGGGAAATAATAGGCATAATAGGCAAAAGCGAGGCTCAATTCCTCCTCCTGGTCTTTCATATCCGGAAAGGCAAGAGCCACCGAATCCGCCACTTCTCTCATCACTCTATCCTTTATAAACAAGGGAAACACATTCATAAAATCTGAATCCGCCACCGTACCTAAATTCAACACCCCCGCGGTATAGGCATCCCAATAACGTCCATATTTATTTTTCAAAACCAGCACATCCGGCAAAAGCGTATCCAAACGAAATAATTCCATATCCAAACGTCCAATCTCTACCGGTTGCAACAAAGAACTCACATCAGGTACTTTCCTATCTTTACACCCCCCCAACATCAAGCTTCCAATCAAACCAATAACAATAAACTTCGCCAAAATCTTTACTAATTTCATTCTAAAAGTGTATTTTTACAGCAAAGATAACTGAAATTCAAAATTTCAGAATGAAAATGAAAAGTAAAAATCATGCAAATAGCACTACCTCAACTCAATTATAAAGCCGGCGACATCGCTGGCAACAGCGAAAAAATAATTTCAGCCATTCACAAGGCCCAACAAAACAAAGCAGAATTAATTGTATTTCCGGAATTAGCTGTGTGCGGAGCTCTTCCGCAAGATTTCCTGGAACAGGAAGATTTTATCACAGAAAGCCGCATGGCCATTGAAAAAATAGCCAGCCACTGTACCCGTATAGCTGCTATTGTCGGCGCCCCCAACTTAGACTCCACCAATGGCATCATGTACAACTCCGCCTATTTTATCCAAAACGGAGAAGTTGTGGATGGTGTACATAAAAATATATTAAGCGATTACGACATTTTCAATGAAAGCAGATATTTTATCGCAGGAGAAGATAACACACCAATCCGCTATAAAAATCAAAATATCCGTATCATTTTCGATGAATATGAAGCAGAATATATTGAAAACAAGGATAGTTTCGTTATTTTGTTAGGAATGACTCCTTTTACCCAGGATAGTTTGCAAACTAAAAAACAGACAGTAACAGCCCTTGCCCGAAAATACGGCAAAAATATCATCGCCTTAAATCATTGCGGCAGCTATACCTCTGTTTTATTCGACGGCAATTCATTCTTCAGTACCCACCAAGGTAAAATCGTCTACCAACTGGCGGGATTTGAAGAGGATTTTCAAATCATAGACACCAACAAAACCGGAAATCTTCCAGCCCTTCCCCACCACCCGGAAAATAAGATAGCCTTAATACACCAGGCTCTTGTCTTTGGCATCAAAGACTATTTCCGGAAACACGGTTTCAGCAAAGCTATACTGGGACTTTCCGGAGGTATTGATTCCGCCGTTGTTGCGGCTCTTGCAGCAGAAGCCCTCGGATCTGAAAACATTATGGGTTTATTAATGCCCTCCCATTTTTCCTCAGACCATTCCGTTGCAGATGCAAAAGCCTTGGCCCGAAACCTGAATATCCCCCATGAAATTATCCCCATCGGAGAAATATATGAGCAATACCTCAAGAATTTGCATCCTCTATTTCAAAATCATCCCTTCAATGTAGCAGAAGAAAATATTCAGGCCAGAATACGGGGAATGCTGGTAATGGCCACCTCTAATAAATTCGGCTATATTGCCTTGAATACTTCCAATAAAAGTGAAGCCGCAGTAGGCTACGGAACACTTTACGGAGATTTATGCGGCTCATTAGGAGTCATCGGAGACCTTTATAAAACAGAAGTCTATGAACTGGCTGCATATCTGAACCGCGAAAAAGAAATCATCCCCCAACATACAATTTCCAAAGCCCCCTCCGCTGAATTACGCCCCGGACAGAAAGACCAGGACTCTTTGCCGGAATACGATCAGCTGGACGCAATTCTGAAACGATTTATAGAAGAAAATGAGACTCCGGAAAAAATCATAGCTCAGGGTTATCCGCAAGAGACAGTCCGCAAAATAATCCGGTTACTCTATCAAAACGATTATAAACGTGCCCAATGTCCGCCAATCATCAAAATAAGCAAAAGATCCTTTGGGACTGGCAGAAAATACCCTTTTTAAAATGACTATCATTACTGACAAAGAACAACATGACAAGTGGTGTCAACACTGTATAAACCATCCTCATTCCCTATTCTCGGAACTGAAACCCGAAGAAAAGCAAGAAATATCGAAAACCTCGGTTTGTACCCTGTACCGAAAAGGTGAAGCCATATACCAGGAAGGAGATATGCCTGCCGGACTTCACTGTTTGCTCTCCGGAAAAATAAAAATATACAAAGAAGGTATCGGAGGAAGACAGCAAATCGTACGCATGGCCAAACCTGTCGGTTTCATCGGCTACCGTGCATTCTTTGCAGAAGAAATACATATAGCCTCTGCCGAAGCGCTGGAAGATTCTATCGTCTGTCGTATTCAAACAGACCTGATAATGAATATCGTCCGTACCACCCCTGAACTGGCTATGAGTATCATCCGGGCATTGGCTACCGACCTCGGTTTTTCCAATCGGCGGACAGTCACCCTGACCCAAAAGCATATTCGGGGACGATTAGCAGAAGCGTTATTGGTTTTAAAAGAGACCTATGGCTATGACGAGGATAATTGCACTTTAAAAGTATGCCTGACCCGCGAAGATCTGGCGAACTTATCCAACATGACAACTGCCAATGCTATCCGGACCCTTTCATCTTTTGCTACCGAAGGAATAGTCGAATTAGAAGGCAAAAAAATCCGAATCATCAATAAAGAAAAACTGGAACTAATCAACCAGATGGGATAATACCCTCTACACCGACAACACGAACCGCAATATTTCAGGATTTCCCTGGATGGTTGGAGGTTCATAATCAAACCCTTCAAAAGAAAAAGCAGTCAATTCCTCCGCCAAGGTCAGGCGGTTTTGAAGAATATAGCGAGTCATAGCCCCACGGCACATTTTAGCATACACAACTACCGTCCTCTGTTTTTCCCCCTGACGAATCAAAAACCGGGGTTCTATCACTTTTACTTCCCGCTTCACACGCGCCCAATCAAACAAACGGGTCATTTCTTCGGTAGCAAGATGCACCAAACAACCGTCATCCTGTTTCACTGAATCAATCAATACATCCGTCAACAAAGGTTTCCAAAAATCAAACAGATTTCGGGCATCATCATCCGGTAATTTTACACTTCCCTCCAGACGATAATTTTTAATACGGTCCATTGGCCGCAACAAACCATATAAAAAAGAACAAATCCACAAATGACTATTGGCATAGACAAAATCTGATTCCGTAAATTCCCAGGCCTTCAGATAACGGTAAGCCACTCCATTATACGACAATACAGCCGCTCCACTTCCCTCCGAATCAAAAAAAGAAAGATAACGCAATTTATTCAGTACTGCCAACCGTGCATTACATTTCAATGCCTTGCCCAACTCCTCGGCTGTGAAAGAAGCCAATTGCAAGGCATGGCGGTTGGCTTC